>Ga0196905_1000048_pt1 | contig 40871 bp, 70 predicted proteins | sample CB_VirMetaG_3_FD_169098 | JGI IMG/M metagenome (GOLD analysis project Ga0196905, IMG submission 169098) | Freshwater to marine saline gradient viral communities from Chesapeake Bay - CB_1508_1S Viral MetaG (v3) (version 3) | ecosystem: Environmental > Aquatic > Marine > Coastal | place: USA... | reverse complement strand
CAATATTACTGATTAATGTCAGCTTATTGAACTTATCACCTTATTTTCTCGTAGTCATAAAAATACCCCTTTGATGCAATCTCAGGGGTATAATGCCAGAAAACTAACTTAATTACAAATTAGTTGGTGTATCAGTTTGTGCGGAGAAATGCGATAGGAACATTCTTACGCTCAATTACACGCGCCCAGCTTGTAGCTGCCGCCAGCTCTGTCAACGTAAAGCTGTTACCAGCTGGCGTGCCGGTTTGCTGGAAGCCAAACGGATGCAGTAACCATGTGTTGCGAACCCACAGCGTTTCGATGCCGCCGCCATTACCCTGAGCTGCTTCACGTTCGATTTCAACCGGAACCATTGGTGAACCAACGCCGTAACCGAAAGCACCCTCACCGAAGATTACGCTGGTGTACTTGAAGCCGCTGGTAGAGCCAGCAACAACCGGCAGACCATCGTCAACGATCACGCGCAAGCCCATGTATGTAGGGATTGACAGCTGGCCCATTGAATCAGGGATGTAAACGATGTCATCGTTTTTCACCATCTGCTTCATTACAGCGCTGTGTACTGCAATTGCACGCAGCGAATCGGCAGCATCACCCATTGTATAAACCGCATCAGTGAAGGAATCACGGTTAAAGCGAGTGGTTGCGGTTTGCGCGCCGGTTGATTCAACAGCAACGTCAATAACCATATCGCTTGAGTTTGCGGCAACGTTATCGGCAAACAAGCCGTTACAGGTTGCAATCAGACGGCGCTGCCACTGGCGCATAAAGTACGCATCGGTGCGTGCGCGGATATGCTCCATCGACTTAGCGCCCATAACCAACTCAGACGCCAAATCAGATGCTGACCAGCCTTTGTTGACAAACGCTTTGCGGGCGATTTGCTCGCCTTGAGTTACCTTCTCAGGCACCGCAATGTTGGCTGGGTTGTCTGTTGAGTAGTTGACTTCGCTTGAGCCGTCCAAATCTTTCCAGAATGGCAGTTCAGCGACGCGACCAGGTTGATTGGCAATGCTGTCTAACAAGCTGTTGCGCGTTACTACGCCAGCCTCGAAGAAAGCGGTTTTTTCAGGACCATTTACCGCTGGCAAGTCCTGAAACACGGTGACATTGATAATGTCTGATAGTTGTACGGTAGCCATATTTTACTTACCTCGTGAGTGATAATCGTCTTTTAAGCGCTTATACTCGGCAGGGTTTTGTTTCAACAATGCCGCTAGCTCTGCGCTGTTCATTTCTTCAAACTTCTTCTGCACAGTTCCAGCATTGCCGTAACCATTTGCACCGCCAGCCCCGCTTGTGGACTGCTTCTTTTCAATCAGATGAGCGAATAGCGGCATCTTGTCGATTTCCGCATCAAATCCGCTCACATCGACGGCCATAGCTTTGCCTGACACGTCTAAAAAAGCCTCTTGCTGCGTTTCTGGATCAACCTCAATCATGCGGTCCAGAATCAGCGCGATTGCGGCTTTGGCGTGTTCATCAACGCCCTTCTGCTTGAACCGCTCAATCAGCGCTGATTTGCGCTCTTTAGCTCGCTCTGTAGCAAGCTCTTTCAATGCTTCCGCTTTGCCTTCTGCCTTGGCTCGCGCCACTGCATCAGCGGTCTTTTGCCCTTCAATCTCAAGCAGCCGCTTGATGTTGTTAGAGTCCAAAGCCTTTTGCCGCTCTTCTTCGCGTGCCTGCTCTAACTCTTGCTGCTTCTTGGCGTTCAGCTCCGCTAGTGTCGCCTCAACCTTGCCGCGCTTTTCGCGCTCGCTGCGGTATGCGTTAGCTAATGACACTACGCCTTTGTGCTGATACCCTTTTTTGCCTTCGTACTCTGATTCAACATAATCAGCTCGAAACTGCTCCGGTACATCTTCTAGCTTTTCAGAAAATAACATGGCATTGCCTCTGTTGTTTGTGCAGCATTGCTGCGTTGTTGAAATTGTAAACTGTCAATGGTTTGGCGTCAAATTATTGACCGCCGCCGTCTATTGCATTTAACGCTCGCTCAATGTCAGCATCGTCAGCATATCCCATGCGCTTCAGTCGCTGCCGGATTGTCTCATCATCAAACAGTCCTGACATGCGCAATTCCGTTACAACAAACCGCGCATCTTCAACCGGTGCGCGAGTCTTGGCGAATTCGCGGTTAAGGCTTAGCTGAACCTCTTGCGCTGCCTGCTCGATGGCGTCTTGCTGGAAGATACCGGCAAACATGCCGCAGTAAGCAATCAGGCGCTTATAGCTGGCTTCGATGTTGTTGACAATAGAAAGCATTTTAGCGGCTTTATCTGCCGATTCTGCGTTTGACTGCGTGTCTGATTTACCGGCAGTCTCATCACCTGAAAACTCACCACCCAGCGCCCGAATATCCTGCGCGTTGATTTCGCGGTATTTGACAAAGTGGTCAAGCTCGGTTGAAGGGCTTAGCACAGACATTTCAACCTCTCGCGGCAGGTTGTTCACACTTAAGCCGCCAAGTTCAATATACGACCTTCCGCCGTTCATTGTCTGGAAGTCATCCCAGTCATTACCTTGCCAGCCTTTCGTGTTGACGGTTGGCAGAATTGAGCGGCGACCTTCAGCATATCGCGCTGAATCAACGTAACGAGCCATCACCTTATCAACGATTGGTGATAAAAATCCAAGCTCTTGCGGCAGCTGACCTGGTTCAGGTTCAATGTCTGCGACAATCTCAACAGGCAACCATTTAAGTGGCTTGCCTGCAACAGTAACCAGATTATCATCGCCGCGCTCGCCTGTGCTTGTTTCTTTGCGCCAATTGTAATTACCTTCAGCGTCCAGAAATAGAATCAGGTATTCGTCAAACTCTTTACGACTTCCGGTCATGTAGTCCAGCGCGAACTTATGCTCCATCAGCTTTAGGTATGCAAGCTGGTTAATGCCGTTAATGGTGCGGAAATCCCAATCTAAAACTGCGTCTCGCGGGTATGATTTAATCGCTGGTCGGATGTTTCGAGCTGCAATCTGTGCTGGCGTTAATCGCTCACCTGCTTTCGGGCTGTTGATGTACTCAGCAATCAGGATATGCCATTTCATCTGTAAGATGTTAGCGAACACGTTTTCAGCCTGACCAAGCAATGAAAGCCCGTCGCCGTCAACGTTTTCTTTCAAAAGCTCAAGACCGGCTGGCATTTCAACGTTTGATTTGTGCAGCGCGGCACGACCAATCATTGACCGCATCGTAAATCCTGGTACTTCGTCAAACTCGGCAGCTGCGCGATATTCCGTGTATCTTGCTGTAGCTCTTTCGCTAATCTGGTCCATGTCTGAAGGGTGCGGCAGATACTTGAAGCCTTCGCGCTTGACAAAAAATGCGCCTTTGACAGCTGCGCGGATTTTTTCAACCTCTGGCAGCATTAGCGCGTAATCCGGATGCGTTGTTGTCAGTGACATACTATCAGCCCATTAAAATATTGTTGTCAGTATAAGCTAGTGGTCGGACCACGCGCAAGGTTTAGGTGTGCTATGGTTGTGGCTGGATGGATGAATCGGAGTTTAAAATGTCAATTACTACAACCTTCACTTGCAATGCCAAGAAACTTGACTCTGTGGTCTCAGAACTTGAGGAGAGTGGATATAAGGTTTTGTACTCAGTTATAGAGCCAGTTGATGGTGGTGAGCTGGCTCATATAACGGCACGCTGCGTAAATAATTGCAATGATGCGGCCAGTAAATCCACAAAGCGCACTTGCGCCACAAGCTGGATGTTAATTGTTGGGATTTGCTTGGTTTTATGTTGCCTAGCCTTGCTTTGAGTATCTCGATAACAATCATAACCCCGCCCGTTTAAACGCATCGGCGTACTTTTCACGCAACTGCGCAATCGTCAGTGGCTTGCCGTAAATATCTACCATCCTATCAATGGTGAGTTTGCCATCAACCAGCAATTTAGCTTTTTTTACGCCAATATTGTCAGCAATAAACTCAAAGTCCTGCGCTCTCAGCCATGTATTTACATTGGTATCAACAGGTATGCGCTCAATGTCGAACTTATCTGATTCAAGGTCTTTTTTACTCTTGTAGATAGGTTTCTTTTCGGTATCTTGCGGATATTTAGAGCCGCTGCCAACAGCTGACATTAAAGTCTCTGGAACAGGCTGACCCTTAACCAGATAAAGATACCTGCTTCTACACCCCATATGCGCTGGGAGCCTGACATAAGAATCATCATCCATCGCCCAAATTTTGCCGTGGTTGCTGGCACACAGCAAGGTTCGTCTGTTGTCAAATACGGTAAGGTAGAACCTGCGGTCAATAATATCCAAGTTGTCCTGAGCCATCGCCTCACGCGCTGACTGGCTATAATGCTGCATACCAGTGCGAGCTAAAGCCTCAGCCTGCTGCTTGCTCAAGCCATCACCAAACTGTCGAACAGTCCGCGCTATCTGGTTGACTGTTGCGCCGTTGATATAGCCAGCTTTGACCAAGTTGTTTACCTGCTCAGTCATGCCGCTGATATTTTCGCGCACAAAGTCTGACCATGTGCCAACCTTCGGCACTTGACCAGCTGACAAGCTCATTAACGCCGACTGCACAAAATCATCAATCTGCTGCGCACCTGGTGCAACTGGTAGACCGGAAAGTTCAGCGTAAAACTCAGCGTCAAACACGGCAAGCTCTAACAGCTCATCAGTGTATTGCTGCCAAGCTGGCGTCATCGCTTCTTCAATCGCTTGTTTGATTGCACGGTTGACAGCGTTTAGCTTGGTTGGCGACTGGATAGTTTCAGCATCAAGCAGGATCAACCGAACAGCTGCAACAGCATCATCAAGCGACTTGAACAAACCTTTGTTGATTAGGCTGGTTGCCACTCGCTGAAGGTATAACTCGTGCTGTAACAGTTGGTTGATGTTCATTATCGGCCCATTCTGATTTGGGTTGTAATTGGCTTCCTGCCACCTTCTTCGACAACAGCAAGGTAACGGAAAGCATCTGCCGCATGACTTGACCAGTCATGCAACGGTCTATCATACCAGCAGCCTAGCTTTTCATTCCACGCCTTACGATATGATTCTAGCGCCTTTATGCCAAGCTCGCATTTATCTTCATCGAACACGCATCGACCAAGCAGCATACGCGCATCGTCTATGCCTGCATCGATTGGCTTTTTCGGCACAATGTCAAAGTTTATCTTATAGCGCTTGCCGTTGATTTCAATGCCTTCGGCGGCTGACTCTCTACGGCTTTTCGCGCCTGAACCAAACTCCCTGTTGTCTATGTCATGCGGCCCGTAATGCCTGCCGTAGTCGTAACCCTTGTCATGCAAAACGCGCATGTAATGCTGCAAGCCTTCACCGCTGTTCTCGTAAAAGTCTATGATGTGAACTTCATTGCCGACCAGCTGATAAAACCAGATTGAGGTAGAGTCGCCAACGCCAATATCCCAAACGGTGTTGACCTTAACTTTGTTGCCAAGGCTTTTGCATATTCTGCCGTCTGCGTAAATCTTACGGAATTGTGCGGCGTAGTAAGCGCCTTCAACGGACTGAGCAAACGCTTCCTCTGGCGTTGATGGGTATTCTCGCTTCATGTCATCGCCAAGCACGCGCCACTTCTCTGAGTACCAAGCCTTTTGCTGGTCATCCAGCTCTATACCGTGCTTGCTTTCAAGCTCGGCAAAGTATGCAGTAAGCGGGTTTGCAATCTGCCCGACTAAGCGGTACTCGCTGCGCAAATACCAGGGGAAGAAGTGAAAGTTAAAGCCAAGCTTTGACGGCTTCTTGCCAAGGTCTTTCAGCTTTTTAGCTTCTGAGCAGTAATCGAAGAAATAACCCTCTTTACCCTCTGCCGTTGATTCTATCGTGATGCTTCCATCAATGCCGACAGCCTCAAACGCGCCTGTAACAATCTCTTTTGCCTTCTCTGGATACTTTTTGCAGATTTTACCAAACTCGGAAACGTGCAGGCTTTGCAAGGTGCCGCCTCGATAGCTGACAGATACTTTAATGCTGCTTCCGTTGTTAAATACATAGCTGTTGTCCTTGTCGCTTACCGGCTTCGGCAAGTCGTAACCCATCATTGCGATCAAATCGCGCTGCTGCTGGCTGATGTTCTGATATGCGTATTTGATTTTGTTGCGGAATATATCCTTAGCGTCATCAAGGTTGTGACAGATACAACCTGCTGTGTGGTTCGGAATAAACAAGCAGTCGTCAAGGTCAGACACCATCTTAAATGTTGTGAAACCAAGCTGACGGGCCTTCAGGATTATGTCTCTACCATGAATGCCAAGATAAAACATTTCCTGCTCTTCGTTTGGCTCGAACAGGACCTTTTTGCCGTTCTTGTCTTTGATGTGATAAAGCGTGTTGAGCCGAAACCACTTATAAGTCATGGCTTCGACCAGCTCAGATAGTGAAAGGCTTGATAAGCGGCTAAGGTAATCTTTCGCCGCTAAGTGGTTAGCGCTTGCTTCCATTGGTTAAAAGCTCAGCAAGTGATTTATCGGCTTTATGGGTTGTGGTTTGGTCTATAACTTGCTTGTCCCAGCCGTGCATAGAGTTAATAACCTTTACAGCGGCGACCTTATCTGAAGGCTTAACGTCTTCGTCTGTGCCTTTTGCGATGCCTGCAAGAACTCTCAAGCTATCCATGCGGGACCAGAAGGATTGCTCTTCAGTTTCGGCTTGCAGCTCTTTTACCCTTAGGGAAATGTTAGGTGTAGCCATTAGCTTGGATGCTTCAACAGCAACACTTTCCGGCTTCCCTTTTGAGTTATACGCTTGTCGGTACGCTTCGCTGGCATTGCCTAGCTGCACGTATAATTGGCAGAATTTCTCCTGCTTTGGATTTAGCTCAGTCACAGACTGCCCTCGCATTGCTTCAGGTACGACCTGTTGCCTGAATGGTAGCAAAAAAAAGCCGCTAATTAAAGCGGCTCAACAGACTTGCAAACCATAAACACAGAACTTGCAAATTCTGCGACGGCTTTCTGCTTCGGCAGCAAGTGCAGTTCAAGCGGCAGCTTGTATGCAGCGTCCATGTAGATTGACAGCAGTTGTCGCTCCTTACTGTCTTTGATGCGGCTAATCTTGCTTGCCATTGCTGGCGCTGTCATTCCATCTTGCCGCTTCTGCATAACCGTCTCAGCAAGCAAGCTCTGGCGCTCACAGTCGATTGCCATTGACGCAGCTAGTAACAATGCAATCATTTCTCATTCTCCCACAACGCATGCTGACGCAACTCGTCAAGATAATCCTGCACTCGACCCATGTAGCAGAATTGGTACATATTGGTCGTGTATGCGGATATTGTGTTTGCTTTGTGTATGCGGAATTTCATGCCGCAACCTCCCCGCGATAAGCCCAATGCTTTTCATCATCCAACAGCTTGAGCAAATCCCGCTCCATTTCGTCCTCGTCACCATACGGCACAGGAATAGCGCCAAAGCCGGCATTGATAACTTCCATGTTTTGCGCACACTCGTCAATGATGCGCTGATGCTCAGCTTTCAGATATTCGGTCAAATCGCTGTGCTTGTAAGCAGCTTTCAGGCGCAGCGGTTGCATGACTAATTTCTGTTTGCCGTTTCGCTCCAAGCAGTAAACCACCAGCACAACAAACCAATCGAAAGCGGTCCTGTCCAGCGCTGATGCAACGCTTTGCCCGATTTGTACTGGCTTACCTGACTTCTGTTTGACTAGTTCAACATACTTATCGGCAAACGTCATAATCAGCGCCAGGTCGCGCACGGCGATTTTGGATTGCGTTATAAGACGCTTGACGGGGTTGTGTGGTTTGCGTTTCATCGCTCAACCTCCACACTCCACCGCCCACCGACGTCCTTGACTTCGTAAGTATACTGAAACTGATTACAGTTTAGCGTGTAGCCGTTACCCCAAACGTATTTGACTACCGCGCTCACAGAATCGCAGCGATAACCGTTCAGCTGCACCAGCGTAGTCAGCGCCTGCACTAACTCAGGATGATGCTGGTCAACGCCAATAGCGTCTGATTCAATAGGCGCGTCGGCTAGTGCGGTGCCGACGGTGAAGACTGCTGCTAATAAGATTTTCTTCATTGTGGTTCTCCGTTGTTGTTAACACCGCGCCACTATAGCGCGGTTTTGTTTAGTTAGTGGTCGTACCAGCGGCGCGTTGCCGATACCACTCAGACTTTGCCAAGTCCTGCAAAGCGTCGTCTTTCTGGCCGGCCCTGCAGCGGTACTTAAGGAAATTTCCAATCAAGTACCCTTTAAACTGCTCTGGCGTTAAAACGCGCTCAATCACGTCTATAGCCTCTAAGTCACCGATTAGCTGGTAGTGTTTAGGTTTGTTGATTAAATCGCTTGTGGTGCGTTCTGGTGCGTTTTGTGTCATATAAAACAGCTCCTTGTCGTCGCTCATCCGTTAACCCTCAAATACCCACGCTCATCCACATACAGCTCCCCCTCAGCCAGCAAGCGCTGCGCAATGGCTCGACTGTTCGGCTTCAAGTCAGCCAGCGTGACGCGGCTGTACTTGCATTTTTCTAAAAGTGTTTTGTGTAAACTAACCATCTACAAGCGCTCCATCCCGATTAACTCTTTGTTCGTAACCTTGGCGCTCTCCCGCCATGCTCTGTTGTTGTAGTACAACGCATACTCACCTTGTGGGTTTACGCGGTAAAGCGTCTGGCCCATCAGGTAGATTTGGTTCAGGTGCAATCCGTATTCAAAGCCTTGTCTGGTGTCTTGCTCGCCGTTAAACCAGCGGTCAAACAGGGCTGATTCAATGTCGTTTGTCATGCAGTCTCGTTCTCCATCGTTTCGTTAATTTCCCGCCGCCGTTTTGCATGCTGGCGGTATTCTGAAGCAGGGCTTAATCCACCAAAAAACGCCGCATGCCGCTGGCGGTCTTGCTCCCATTGCTCGGCGTCATGTTTGCAGCCAAGCCAAGACCACACCTGCTCAGTTGACGCGCCAATCATTTTGCCAATCTGCGCATAGTTGCGGTGTCCGGCTTGCCGCAGCTCGATAGCTTGCTGCTGTTTACTCTTCATCCGCCATCGCCTCCAAAATCGCCGCATCCGCAAAACAAACCGCCTGATTAGCGTACATGCAAAGCAGGCTTGCACTGTACGGCATAACATCAGCAAGCTGCTTCAGGTCGTAGTCAATGACTGACCGCATTGGTTGCCAGGTGGTCATGGTTGCGGCTCCAAATTCTCGTCATCGTAGAAATCAGGGAAAAACACCATTATTCGCTCCAGAGAAATGCCTAACTGCTCAGCATATTCGCGCGGACCGAAGCCACGGTAAAAAGTCTCGTGAATGGTACTGCCAAGTTCGCCAAATGCTGTTGGCTCACCAGTTGATGCAGTGTATTCATCCCGAATCTCGACGCATGACAAACAGGTTTTAAAGCTATCTGGCTTGCCATCCCACACGCCGCTTGAGTGCTCGTATTTGTCACCGGAACTGATTGCTTTTCGGCACTCGCAGCAGGTGTGTTGCTTTTTTGCTGTGCGTGTTTTTCTCTGGAATGCCTGCGGCATATCAAAATCACTCATCGCTTCCAGTTGTTCTTTTGTGTATTTCATTTCTTCATCCCCATAGCCTGCTTAGCCTTCCGTGAAATCACGTCCGCGCAAATCGTCTGCACCATTGCTTTCATCACCGGACAGTCAGATTCAACCACTGCTTGGAAAAACAGGTCCATTTTAATGTCTGACTTGGCAAGCAAACACTCACCAAACTCATAGCCGGTAATCACAACGCTTTTGCGCGCATCTTCAAGCGCCATATCGTAGGCTGCGTCGGCGTCTGCCTTTTGGTCGTGTAAGTGGTTGTCGTGTGGTGTCATGCATTACCTCTTTTCTGAGCGGCTAATGTTCTGCCGTAATTAAGTATTGCCGCCGTGTTTCGCTTCAGTTTGCGCGGGCAGTAGTCCTCAGGCCAGCCGGTAGCCTCTGTACAGCTGCCCCAGTCAGTAAAGCTCTCAAAAACATGGTCTGTAAGTATCGACCAGCAGTTGTCATCCTCCCACTCAGGTTCTTCATAGCCTGACATATAGCCATAACCGACTGTGCCAGATAATTGAGTCGCGTAACCGTATTTGTTTGGCTTTCCGCCCCAGCGCTCCCAGTGTTTCCGGTCACACTTAAAGATTCCTCCAACCGATTCAGCGTCATGTTTTCCGACCAAAACCCTGTGCCGGTTTTTGGTTAAGCCAAGCGCAATAATTATCGGCTCGGATTTTTTGGTGAGCTTCTTTAGAATTCGCGGGTTCATACTTCACCCCGCGCTTTTGCGAGTAGTTGTTCTGCTTTCTTTGCAAATTCAGTTCCAGAGAACATGCCGGTTGCAGTTTCCAACAGAGCATACATATCCGGTGCAAGCGTCATCAGGTGGATTGTGTACAGCAGCTGCTCATCAAAATCATCACCTTGTCTTGGTGTCACAAACAGAAACGCGCCTCCGCCGGGTCTGCCGACTCCAATTTTCTTTTTTGAGTAGTTGGCAGCTATGTACGGGCCGATAATAAATTTTGTTTCGCTCATTTCGTCCGCTCCAACTCCGCCAGCAGTGCGTCTGCAGCCTTGCATGCATCTTCTGCAACATGCTGAAAGTCACCGTACTGACCAGTTGCACACAAACCCTGCATCGCCGCCATTGCGAATTGCTCGCGTTTTGTAAATCCACCAGCAGAGTGGCATTCTGCAATGTCTCCAATCTGCTGAAATATCGTTGTTGGCATCGCCGGTAAATCACCATTCTTAGTTGCCATCTTCTTTCTCCATCGTTGTTGATAAACCAATCATAACACCGGTTTCATGCGGTGGTGGTCTGACCAGCGGGTCATGACACCATTAAAAGGTGACATAAAACGTGACATGCTCTGTAAGACGCGCCGTTATTGGCTTCTGCCACTATTGTCACCTATGACACCTATTATATAAATAATGAAATTAATAGGTAATATAGGGCTGGTGCGTATAACGCGATCTGCTATATGGAAAGTGGTGACAATGTGACAATAGGTGACATGGATTCATTTTCTACTTAAAAATCAAACATTTAAACCATGTCACCCCTATAAAAAACTCATGTCACCCTAAAAGGTGACATAAAAAACCCGCCGAAGCGGGTTGTTGTTAAAACTTCAAAGGCGGCACAAGAAGCTGCCGACCTGCCGATGTTCGCCTGCAAGCGTTGCCGTTTAGCTTGCGAACAACTAAGCCGGCATTGGTTGCGTCGGCCTTTGTCGGCCGCTCATAACCGCAGTCGTTTAGTATTTCCGTCGCTGTTTTCCAGTCATTCCAGCGGTCTCTGCTTGCGCTCCAATCGAATCGGCTTGTTATAGCCTCTTCTACTGGGTCTATTGCAGTAAACTCTTCGTTATGACTATTCAACTGGCTCATTTCATCCGGCGTTAAATAGTGGCTTTCGCCGCGCTTCCATAGCTCGTAAACTTGCGCCCACACTTGCTGCATGTCGATGTTATGCGAGTGGTCAAGTTTGGCAACTTCGATGGTCCAGTAACGCCTGTTCCCTGTTGGGTCGTGCAAAAACTCCTTAGGGTTGACTGAGCCGAAAAACACAGTTCGCCGTGCGTACTGGCTTTCCTTCCTGGCGTAAGCTCGGCGCAATACGTCCTTGTCGTTAGTCAGGAACGCTTTCAGCGCGGCTATATCTGCTTTCCTGAACGTGCTATCAAGCTCGCCAAGCTCTACAAGCCAAAAGCTAACAGCTTGCTTTACGCTGTCTCTATCGTCAGGTTTTAGAATTACGCCATCTTTAATTAGGTTTAAATCCTCCGGCACTAAAGACTTAAACCACTTGGTTTTACCAACGTACTGATCGCCTTGAAACACCAATACACCGGACGCGCTAACACCTTTCGGACTGAACGCGCCAGCAATTGCTGAAATCATCCAGCGTGTGATAAGCGTATCTTTAAGAACAACAGCTGCCAGATTTTTGCTGTCTTTGATTGTGACAGTATCAAGCAACTTACCTAAATGGTCTTGGCCATCCCAATGCTTACTGGAAACCCAGTTGGCAACAGGGTTGTATTGGTTCTGGTCTGCCAAGTAAGTGACAAAACCTGATAATTTGCTAGTTGGCATTTTGAACAAGCTGCATTCTGACTCAAGCCAAGCGATGGATGCGTTTCCTTCGTTGTCTAGGCTGAATGACTGGTTTGGTATAATTATTTCTTCCTCTTTGCTTATCACGTTGTACCGGACGCTAACACCAAGCCTGCGGCATATCTCGCTTAGGTTTGCGATATGCGCCAGCGGTACGCCTTTTTCTGTGCAAAACGGCAACGGTTGTTCTGGGTCTGCTGAAAGAGTAACTGCATTGCTATTCTGGACCGGTTCAGGCATTAGCTCTTGATACGCTTGCGAAGGCTTGGTGACAACTGGCGCTTTCAACTGAATACCAAGTTCTGCAGCTGCAGCCTTAAACGCCTTCGAATAATCGCCACCGTGCTCGTAGTAGCAAAACAAGTCGTAACTGCTGACAGGCTTGCCGGTTTCCTCACTGCAAAGCGGATCGCTTGCGTGGTGTATCCAGCAGCGTGCGCTGTCCAGCAAGTAAACACCTGGCAGCCCAGTTGAGCTATGCGGAGACAGGTATCGCTTGCCTTTGCGCTTGTATCCGTAACGCTCAAGCTGTTGCTCGATTGGGTTTTCTCGCTCGTACTCTCCGCTAACGTCCGGCATGCCTTGCGTTGGTGCGTGCGTGCGTTGTGGCAACTGCTTGCGCTCAGGCTTGGCAGACCAAGGACATACCGCTTGCAACTGTGGTTTGAACGCATCCCAAGCGGACCAGATAGCCAACAGCCAATCTGGCGGTGTAGGCCACTCAGCAAGCGTCTTAGGAGGCTTAACTATCCATTCGTAAGGCTTCAGCGTTGTCGGGTGTATAGCAGGCGGGACGCAGTCCTGCTTCTGCGAGCCATCACAAGCCGCACGAAGCTCAACGATAGTGTAATGCTTTTTTTGGTCGTCTTGGCGCGGCCAGTTTACCTTACAGTAAGGCAGATGAACGCCTTCAGGCACTCTGAACATCACGCGCTTGCCGCGCCCCTGTATCGTAGGGTAATTATCAAGCGCATCAGCGGGGATGCCGAACTCTTCAAGTATAAGCGCCCAACCGTCAGCGTCGTCTATATCCAAACTGCACATACCAGACGGCCCAAGCGCAACACCCATATTCCAATCCTTATGCAACTCCCAATAAGCATACGCTTGAGCTGGTTCAGATAGGGCGTTATTACCCCAGTCAGCAGACTGCGGGAACTTCTTTAGAGGCTCGATTGGTACTAAATGCCAGCCGTACCGGCTTGTGTATGTCTCTGCATATTTTGCAATGGTTGGAGCGCTCATAATAAATCCCCTTGCTTGTCGTTTAGCTCAGGGTCTATGTATTCGTGAATGGTGCTGTGTGGCGGGATTTCAGAAAGCTGAATAAACAACTTATGCTGGTGGCGCTCAGTCTTTACCATATCAAGGCAGTTAGAGCATTGAACGCCGAAGTGAATGGTTCCGTCTTTGAACACTCTGCGCACATAGCGCAAGTGTCCTTTGTGGTTACATTGGTTCATATTACCTCGCAAGGTTAGTTTGTGGCGCACCACGTTGGCCGCGTTATTCGCGGGGAAGTAAGTCTATTGCATCTTGCGTGCTTCGCACAATACCGGCGATGCCGTTAGCTGCTCTGACCTGCTCAATAAAATTCAACTGCTCTTTAGTTGGTTTCCCGCTGGCGGTTTTTACCTCGAACGCCAGAAAGCGGCCAGTTGCCTTATGAATACCGATAATATCAGCGCTGCCAACAGCAAGCCCGAACGTCATCAGTTGCGCGTTTGCCAGCGTTACTATTCTGGCGTCCTTGTGTATCACTTTGCCAACGTAAGCGCCCGCACACTCGTTCCTAAAAACTAAGCAGCCTGCCGCTGTCAGCTCCAGCATGATACGCCTCATTAGTTTGGTTTCTTCGTTCATTGCGATAACTCCTGTTGTATCCGTCTAGCCTCGTTGAACTCTGCCGGAGTAGGCTTGCGACCTTCCCGCGCCGACATTGTAATTGCCGCCCACTGACTAGCCTTCGCCATACCTCGACGCATGCCAAGAGCAACCAAATCTCGCAGCGTTCGAGCGCTGCCTTGTTCGCGGCGTTGTTCTTTTCTGAACCGCTCCATGTCTAACTTTACCAACTCGCCGTCAACTTCCTCTAGTTTTCTTGCGGCTTTTTTCTCTATAGGCTTTCCGCAATAAGGGCAAATCTCAGGCCCTGGTCTAAAAACAGCGTAGCAGTGTTTGCACTGTTGAATGTTAACGTCTGGCGCTTCGTCTTTCTTTTTTCGCTTGCCTGCCTTTTTCCCCTCCAATGACCACTGCCGATCATCGCAAAGCATCCCATGCCTCTCAATGTTTCCAACATGGTCAAGAACTATTAATTTTTCTTTGCCATCAGCTGGACGTAAACCTCTTCCGTTTCCTTGCATGAAAACGATAAGGCTTTGCGTTGGGCGTAACCACTGAACAACCTCAATAGATGGTATATCCACACCCTCGATAAGCAGTTGAACATTGCAAATAACAAGTATTTTGCCAGCGGCGAATTCAGATAAAACCTTTTGCCGCTCTGCAGCAGACATAACACCATCTATCTGCGCAGCAGGTATTCCGGCTGCTATGTATTGATCGCAAACATGCTCGGCGTGTTTTATTGTTACGCACATTACAACGCAGCGCTTTCCTTTAGCTATTTTCAAATAGTGATCAACTGCATCACCAGTTATTTTCGGTTTATCTATCACTTTTTCAGCGTCTGACTTGCTAAAGTCACCCATGCTTATTTTTATAGATGACAAATCATGCACCAACTTTGGGGCGTATATCTCGTAATCAGACAGGTATCCTTGTTCCATTAGCCATCGAATAGAAGGCCCCTTAACAATGCAATCGAAAAGATCATCAAGACCCTTTCCGTCTGTTCGTTGCGGGGTTGCAGTCAGACCAATAACCCTTGCATTAGGCCAGTAATCCAGAACCTTCTTATAGGTAGATGCGGCAGCTCTATGGCTTTCGTCGATGATGATTAAATCAGGTGCTTTCAGCAGATGAAGTCTATTAACCAATGATTGAACGCTTGCTACCTGCACAGGTAACTGGCTAATTATCCTTCCGCTCGCAATTGTTCCATGCTCTAGCTTTTGACGCCAAAGCGCTCTGCTTGTTTGTGTCAGCAGTTCATTCTGGTGAACTATGAACATTGCTCGCTTCCCTTGTTCTGCAGCTCTGCTCATCATAAATACAGTGATAGCAGTTTTCCCAGCGCCAGTTGGTGCCTGTAAAAGAACCGATTTGTGCTGACGCATCGCATCACGTGTTTGTTGGATCATTGCTTCTTGGTAATCCCTAAGAACTAACATATTCACCCCTGATAATTTTCATTGCATCCTGCAAAGTTCCTGAAAACTTAGCGTGTTTTGATATGTTTTCAGATGCCCATAGCGGCTGCAGATTTGACAAAGAATTAACTAAAGACGGGCATGTAATGCCATTTGATATAAGAAATTTCACAGGCACTATATGATCAATATGCCAATCGCCATAATTTGACCAGCTCATGCCGTCAGTGAATTGGCTTTCTATTTTTTCCGCTAAATCTGTAGGTAAATAGCCAACCAACCGAACAGCTTTCCCGCATCTTTCACCAGTTAGTATCCTGTAAACCATATTCCTTATTGCCATTTCAGCTTTTCCTTCTGGCGTCTTGTATTTGTTAGACTGTCTAGCTCTGTGCGCAGCCATTGCGCTTTCTGTTTTTCTCCACATTTTTATCTTATCTTTGTTTTCAGCTCTATACTGCTTGTAGTAATCGAGCATTCTGCTTTTGTTTTTCTGATACCATTCAGCCGACTGTAGTTTTCTTTTCTCCTTATTTTTCGCATACGAAGCTTTAAATTCAGCAATAAACTTACCCCTGTTTTCAATGTAATGTTGCATGCTTCTTTTATTAGCGCATGGCTTGCAGTTGCCGTTTGATGAATAATGTTCTGTTTCTGTCGCGCATGACGCGCAGCGCTTTAAAAACAAAAAGGCTCCATCAGTGCGCTTTTGTTCTGCGTAAACCTTTTTACGCCTTGCTTTTGCGCAAGAGGTGCAAGATCCACTATCTACTCGCCTTTCGCAATCACCGCAGCGAGCGCATGTTGAGCGGTAGAACTTTAAGCCAAGCTTTGCAGCTTCAGACCTAGCGCTCATTGCATAGACTCCAAATAGTCACTTAAAGCTTTTACTGTTTTATAAGACGGTTGCGAACCATCTTTAACAAACCTGTAAACAGTGTTGAAATGAACTCCAGTAGCCGTTGCAACAGCTTTTAAATTACTATGCTCAAGCCTTTTTTTAATTTGCTCAACCGTCAACATATCTCACCTCTTAATTAAAATTTTAACATTAAGCGGTTGACATAGTAACCAAGCAAGGTAATAATGTCAACCGTCAACACCAATGGAGACGCAACCAATGAAGATAATCGAATATTCAGAACTGACGCCTGAGCTTGCTGCTCAAGGATGCTTGGTCCTGAACATGCCAAACGACGTTTACCACTCTTACGCTGGCATCAGCAAATCAGGATTAGACATGATTGCACGCAGCCCAGCACATTATGCTTACCGTTCACCACAAGAGCCAACACGCGCTATGGTTATCGGCAGCGCAACGCATGCAGCTATTCTTGAGCCTGAATTGTTTGCCAAGCAATACATGCTACTGAAAGACGTAACAGACCGCCGCAGCAGCGCTTACAAACAAGCTGTTGATCAGTTTGGCGCTGATAACGTACTGACTGGCACAGAAGCAGACGCAGTAACTGGCATGCAAGCCGCATTGCAGTTAAACGAATCAGCCAAACAGCGCCTTGACGCTCGCGGATGGGTTGAGCTTGCTTGTTTTGCATCAGACCCAGTAACAGGTGTTCTGGTTAAATGTAAGTTTGACAAGCTAACGTCAGACTTTCTTAGCGTTGACCTGAAAACAACGCAAGACCTGCGAGAATTTGCCAAATCAGTTGCAAATTATCGCTACCACGTACAGGCGGCGTTTTACGCAGACGTGTTTGAATGGGCAACCGGTGAACAACTCAGGGGATTTGAGTTCTTGGCCGTTGAAAAAGACGCGCCAAACGCAAGCCGAATTTTTGTACTTGATACGCCATCTATTGACTACGGCCGCAAGCTTTACCGCCAAGCTTTAGACGTTTACGCAGAATGCTTGCGCAACGACGAATGGCCAATGCCGCCAGGTGAAACCGAGTACATAACGCTGCCGTACTGGGCCGCAGATCCAGAACTACAGGAGGGCTTTTAATGGCTAACTTCATGCAAACGCTTGAGGCTAAATCAGACCAGCTAAATGCTACAGATATTATGGGCATTGATTTAGTTATACGCATACGCGACGCTGTTTTGACTAACAGTAAAGATCAGCCGCTTAGCATCTACTTTGAAGGCGACAACAACCGCCCTTGGAAACCAAGCAAAGGCATGCGGCGCGTACTTGCCGCCGGATGGGGCGCTGACACTGAAGGCTTAATCGGGAAGTCAGTGAAACTTCATTTTGACGCATCAGTAAAATACGCAGGTAAAGAAGTTGGCGGCATACGAATCAAGGCTATGTCAGACATTGACAAGCGCGGTATTGTCGTAGTTGAAGCAATCAACCGCCAGCAGCGCGTACCTCTGCACATTGAATACCTTGACACGTTCCAACCAGCATACCCAGCTGAAAAATTTAACGCAGCACTGCCAGCAATGGCTGCAAAAATGCAAAAAGGCGAAATGACGCTTCAGCAGGTCATTGCCAAGTGCCAGCAAACCGGCCAGCTATCACAGGAGCAGCTTGCACAGCTTGAAGCTGTTGCGCCTGTTGTAGTTGAAGCAGACACAGACGATAACTTTGAACTTTAACTAATCGGGCGCTTTGCGCCCTTATGAGGCGATATGTACAAAGACAGACTAGAAGAAGTGATAAACGAACTTGACGATATTATTTATCAGGTCAGGCGCGGAGTAATTGACCCTGCAACATTGCAAGGCACAAATCTGAACCCTACAGATTGCGAGCATGCAGCAGAAAAACTTGAAAACGCTTGCACGCTAGTTATGCAATTCATTGATAATCATTTTACTGAATAAGGATAAAAAACATGGCAACAACAGTAACCGGCAAGCTGAACAAGGCAGCCTCACAATTCCAAGCAGGAGAATCAACAGGGTTTGGCTTGCGCTTAGGCGTTAAATACTACGACCGCGAAACAAAAGCGGACGCTTGGACCAACTTCGAGGCGGTTGTGTTCGCAAAAGCTCCGGCACAGGTTCAGTTTTACCAGCAAGCACTGGTGGAGGGCGCAATCGTTGAAGTATCGGGCGATAAGCTGAAGATTCGCCAATTTCAAGGCAATAACGGCTTGAGCTTGTCTATCGAACTGCTCGACGCGAAGTTGGGCGCTGTGTTTGCACCGCAAGGCCAGCAGCCAACCACAGCAAGCCCAGCGCGTCAGCAACAACCACAACAACCACGCCAAGCGCCGCCGCAGTATCAGCAGCAACAGCGACAGCCTATGCAGCAGAACCACGGTGCGCCGATTGACTTCGACCAGGATATACCCTTTGCTCCAATCGGTTTGCATTGCCAGCGCTTACTGCACTGCATGTAACAACCAGCAACCAGCGCCTTCGGGCGCTAAGGATTTACCATGCTGATAGGCGATGATGAATTTTTATGTGATGGCTGCGACAGGGTTCATAACCTAAACAGCCTAGGCGGGTACAGGCTTCTTTGTGATACATGTGTTGATGCAATGCCGAGAATACCGAAAGGCACAGGAAAAGGCTATGAGTTGCATGGCAAATACCCTGATTTTAAATGGGTTGAGGTCTGACCACACCGCCATGTGTGGTGTGGTTTAATGAGTTTGGTTAATAACGGAGGATGGTATGAAAGAATTAGTAATGAAATGCAAACTAGATGACAGCGCTAAAATACGGTTTTCTAAGGCTGTTATTAAAGGAGATTTGCTTGTGTCTGCCCATGAAGGTTTTGATGCTGACGTTTTGCTGACAAAACAACAAGCCGCCCATCTGCGCGATTGGTTGAATGAGTTTTTGAAGGAGGGTGAGTGATGGTTAAGCGTTATGAGCTATGTTTTTATGAGGGTATTGCGGCATCTGATAGCGGAAGTTTTGTTCTGTACGACGACTACGCCACCCTAGAAAAAAAACTCGCAGAGCTGCAAGAAAAGCTGCGCTGGCGGGATGCTGATTTTGAACATCCGAAAGATGGCGAGTGGTATCTTGTCCGCGCTTACAGAGCAGACTCAAAAAGCATGATGATAACTATTGCATTTTGCGACAAAGACTCTGAAACCGGAGAGGTGGTCTGGCTTGCGCATGACTCTATGGTTGTTTTTGATTACGACACGGATGCACTTGACGTCACCCACTGGCTACCATTACCAGACGCGCCATGCAGTCATACAAAATAACATTACCCAACTACGACCCCTTCACCATGATAACCACCACGCCGCCAGAAGAAGTACCGGCGGCTGTGTTGGAAAGGTTTGGTGTTGAGGCGGTTGATGTGGTGGCTTTGGTTAACAATGGAGATGGAAATGGAAGTAAAGCGCATAACCAGAAAAGAGTGTGAGCCATTTATTATTGGCATTCACTACGCAAGGCGGTGGCCATCTATCAGTCACGCATTTGGATTGTTTGATGAAGGCGAGCTTGTTGGTGTTTGCACTTACGGAACACCGCCAAGCGCCCCGCTGCGCAGAGGTATTGCTGGTGATAAAAACATTAGCATTGTTCTTGAGCTGAACAGGCTTTGCTTGAAATGGAACCGTAAAAACGAGGCTTCTTTTTTTGTGTCAAAAACACTAAAGATGCTGCCAAAGCCATCAATTGTAATCAGTTTTGCAGACACTGAACAAGGTCACACAGGCATTGTATATCAGGCATGCAACTTTACTTATCATGGTTTGAGCGCAAAACGCACAGACTGGAAAGTTAAAGGGATGGAGCATCTACACGGACAGACTATAGCCGATCAATTCAGAGGTGTAAAAAATCGCGCACAAGCCATGCGCGACAAATACGGAGACGACTTCTACTTAAAAGACAGGCCAAGGAAACACAGATACATCTACATCGTTGGCAGTAAGACGCAAAAGAAATATCTATCACAAAAAATACTGTATAAAAAAGAGCCTTACCCTGCACTGGTCCAACCAGCGAAAATAAACTTGCAACCTAAGTTAACTAGAGTATAGTTAATTCATACAGCGGCGCGGGCTGCTGATGGCAACGGAGAGAGAAAATGAGTGAAATTAAAAAACTATCATTAGACGTTCTTTGTAATATGAAAGCATCTGAGCTTAATAAGCTCAGCAAGCAGGAGATTGTTGAGTCTATTTCTTACTACAGCTTCCAGTATCGTAACGCAGTAGAAGAACAAAAGAGATTACAAAAACAAATCGAAGAAAACCAATCAAACGAGCGGGCCGCTTGTGTAATGATTTCAGGCTTCCTTGGCGATGAAATACCAAAGGACGATTATCGCGGAACAATCGATTCTAGACGGATGAACATTCTTGAGCTAACAGGCCGAGCTATTGCGGTGTCAATTAAAAACAGAAACAACTGACCACAACCCGCGCCAGCCGGTAGCTGGCAACCAACAACGGAGAGCAACATGCTACAAAAACACCTAGCCAAAGCCCACGGCGTAACAACAGCTGCCGTAAGCAAATGGAGCGCAGATACCAAGCGCCGCAAAACAATCGAAGCGGAGGCTGGCGTTAATCCGAAAATTCGCCGGTTGATTGGTGAGATTAGTGAGTTGTGCTATATCTTTGACTGTAAGCACGAAGATGACGGGAAGCAGGTACAACGCAGCTTGTTTCGATTTAATGCGTCGCTTGCAAAGTTTTTTGTTTCGGACCATAGCGGCGAGCTATGCATATTTTCGCTGCCAGAAATTGACCTGACCGCATCAAACGCAGTTGAGCGCTTGCAGCAAGTAAAATCAACGCTTGAAGCGTTTGTTTATAACAAATAACGACGGCGGTCAAGCAGTACGCCTCAGAAACGAGGTGAAACATGGAGTACAAGGAATTGATTGATTATTCAAAACCAGCCCCACGCCGCAGTCGCATGGTCGCAGCGTACCGGATTTTTTCGGTAGTAATGGCGGTACTGTTTGTTGCAGGTTTGTATTATCGAGGTGTTTTATGATGCGGCGCAAGGATGATAAAACACTGGCAAACCGTTTGGCGTTTGCGTCGTTGTGGTTAGGCATGGTTGCGCTGTGCCTGTGTTTCTGGATTTGGTTTGTGGGGTGATGGTATGAGCAACGGATTAACAATAAAAGAATTCGACCACAAGCTAAAAGGTGGCAACTTTTACAGTAAAGGACTTTGCGCTTGGCTTAAAAAGAATCCTGACGAAAACAGGATTGTAAAGGCTGTTTGGAATAGCTTTGATGGCTATAACCCGCAAAGACCTGTCCTGATGATTGGCAAATTTTTAGGTAATGACTTTTTTTGCGGCAATAGACTCAATTCTGTATGCAGAGAGCGAGGCGCTAGAAAAGCGTTTGTGTTCACGGGTGATAAATTCCATATTGACGAATGGGTTGATGTAACTGATGAGTTTATTGATTCTTACCGTAAAATTGGCAGATGCGCGATACATGGTGATGTGGACCACGATTTTGACGAAAACAACTCATTAAGAGTTTGCAAACGTTGCGGCGCTACTTTTGAAAGAAAGGTCGAGCTTGTGGAGTGGTTCACATGGGAGAGGGTTGAGAAATGAACATCCTAACCCAAGCCAAAAACGAACTAGCCTGCTGCCGCAACAAAGATGCGCTGTATGCGCGTCTGTACGACCTGTGCGAGCAGGCTGGCTATCACTATGACTACGGGCGGAGTATGGCTGCAAACGCACGGCAAGCGCCTAGTAATGAGGTTGCTGAGTTGATTAAACATGCGGAGAGATTGGAGGGGAGATTATGAGCAAAATTACAATGGAATTCGCAAGACAAGATGATTGTCTGGATAAAATGGTGCCGTCAGATTTGAGGTTGTTGGTTGGAGAGCGCGACGCTCTTTCTGCACAGGTTGAGGTGTTGCGGCGCTCTATTCTAAAGGCATACAACCACCAGCTTAACGTAGGTTATGACAATCAGCGCGGCGTATCTGAGGTATTCAGCTTGCTCGGTGATGCTTTTTTATTGGCGCAAGCAACACCCACCGCCTGCTTGGCGCAGGTGCGGGCTGAGGCTGGGCGGGCTGGGTTTATTGCTGGCGCACGCGCGCTAGAAACAATTCAGATACTGGCGTCCGGTGAATCAATCGGGGACTTGGCAGAAGCATACGCCGAGCGCATCCAGCAAGGCGGTGACGCATGACCTGGGAACCAGCCCTACTAACAACCGCCATCATACTCGCCTGTGCACTTGTGGTTGGCGTAATTGCATACGTGCTGTGGATTGTGTTGTGGATGACGGAGGTTGATGAATGAGCTTAAAGCAGCTCTACATTGAAAACGCAACGAAAGAAACGCTGTTGATGGAAGTTGAACATCTTGAGGCGGTTGTTTCTGAGTTGCGCGCTCAGTTAGCTAAGGCTTTGCGTGATATTGCGCCGATAAACCGTGAAAATGAAAGACTTTTGACTGTTGTTGAAAGCCTGAGAAAAAAGAACCATACGCATGCAACAACAATCCACACGCTAAGAAAACGTGTCGCAGCTGAAAGGCGGGTAAAAAGAAAAGACGTTATGATACTGCTGTCAGATGGCAAAAGCCCGAAAGAGATAATCGCTCTTGGATACAGCAAATCTGACGTAAAAAATGCAAGAGCGCTACTCAGGAGGTCAAACAATGAACCAACAAACAATAAATGAAGCAATCAACATACTAAGCAAAAGCGACCTGACCGTACAGTCAGTGGCATCGGCTTTAGGCGTTAGCTATAACAGTTTAAAACAAAACCTGCGTCAATCAGGCTTTAGCAGGATGGAAGCAAAACGCGCCTACTACAAACGCCGCATCGCCGAACTGCGCGAAGGTAATCCAGAAATCACGCCTCGCCAGGTTGCTGAGCTGATGGGTATTGGCGTCGGCACGGCACGTCAGCACTGGGGCGGTAGTCTGGTTAAAATCAGCGAGCTACGCGCATTGGTTGCAACGTATCTTGCCGATATGTCAGAAGCAAACCTTCAGGCATTGCGTGACGCGATATGATGTCGCCGGAGAAGTTAAAACGCCTACACCAGCTATGCGACTCCGGTCTATCCATGACCATTGTCGCAAAGCGGCTAGGCGTGAGTGTTGCGGTGGTTAGTTACCACCGCTGTAAGCTTAAGTGAACCACCGCTGGTGCGGGGTTTTGTTTAGTAGTTCTGATACACGGTGTTATAAGCCACAAAATCTCGCATGTGGACAGCCTCCAACCGACCTGCGTCAATTTCTGTTTTTACAGCATTAGCCAGTGTCTGCATATCTGATACACGAATATCAATTTCACCCATTTCGCCATCAGGCGTCGTACTTGGCTTGACTTGATGGAATACCAAGAAGAAATCCAGCCCATACAGCGCACACTCTTGGATCATTGTCACAAGGTTTGTGATGTTAGTTGCCTCACCAGCAGTACTGCCAGCCCATTTATGACCAATTCGCGGCATGGCTAAGCGCTGATAGCCTGTCATCGCATCCTGATTATAAATAAAAGGTCTTTGTGAGATAGGCATGATTGTTGCCGCTCTTGCTACGTTGACAACACCTTGCTCAATCATGCCATCAAGTAAAGCGGTGTCGTTTGGATAACGCTGAAAATCACCTTGTGGGTATACATAGCAGGCCAAGTCATCACCAGCTGCAAGGTCGTTATTTCTGATAAAATCAACGTTGTCTTTAATGTCCGAAAGCGCTCTGGCAGGAAAATCTGCATCGGCGCCATAGCGCGTGATTAGTGACCCTGTGCCGCCGTTTGGACCGTGGGCAACACAGCTATTGCCTGCCCCATTCCATGCTTTCAAATCATCAACGGACATATATGTGGAGTTTTTGCCAGTTTCTGTGGCAATTACAGCCATAGTTTGAGGTATACCTAGGTTTTTCCATACAGGGTGCCCAAGTCTCCAAGATGACGAGTACCCGTCGTCGTACATAACGCAAATTCGCCCTTTTCGCGGCTTACCGATACCAGCACCAAACAACCATACTGTGAATTCACCAGCAACAGCAGGGTTCAGGTTGATGCGGAATTGGGACAGTTCAAAACTTGTAGGTGTTGCGATTGTCCCGATTGTTGTAGTGTTTCCCGCATTGAAGTGATAAGTTAGAGCGCCGCCCTGCTCTAGTGTACTATCTTCAACTGGCGAAGATGGTAGGATACTTCTTCTACCACGCCGATAGTTCGCCGTCCCAGCTCCGAAATAAGCATTTAAATCAACAGTGCCTAGGTTTGTCAGGGACTGAGTGCCGTATAAGCAAAGGTACATGTCACCGCTGTATTGAACACCAGCAAGACCATCAACAGAGATAGCGCAGAAAGCGCTTGCTGTTATTTTAAGGCCAACCATTCCGTTTGGCGCGACTTCTGTTGTAATGGTAGGCGACCCGTTAGTGACAGTGTAACTAAATGAATTTGACGGTATAAATTGCGTGTAAGGCAAATGCTTTGCCTTTGCCACTTGAGCATCAACCAACCCATTCACCACCGTCGCAACATCCGCGCCTGTACTTGCTAACGGGTCTGTTGCTGACGTACCCGCGACTAATTTATTTAAAGCCATGTTTTAACCCCACACTTTAGAATTAACAGTTAAACGACCAGTGGCGACTAATCGCCCACCTTGAATAAAAAACGGCTCATACTGCGGCAGTTGGCTTTCGGTAACGATAGCCGCTTTAGCGCCTGCGCAGCCGTTGACCGTTGCAACGCCTTTAAGCCAGTGGCGGATTGATTGCAGCGGGATTGCTGCTGCCTGACCAGCTGGAATTGAGTTACCAGCATATCCAACTGACAAATCTCTGTAGCCAACACCACTTATTGCAAACTGTGTTGATGCGTCATCGCCAACCAGAATTGGCGTAATAGGTGAAGCGGTATCGTTGAAGATAACCAGCGTTTGCGGCATATCCGGATAAAGCTGAAACGTAGTTGATGCGCTAAGCGTCGTATAAACAACCGGCACCGCGCCGGTTTGTTTGTATGTGCTAGTTTGGATGATGTCTGACATTAGCTGCCCTCACAGCATTGTATTCATTTGCACAGTTTACCGCCGATTGCAGGTTTATTCCAGCTTGCTCAGCGTAGACTCCCGCCAGCCGGTCAGACTGCGCAAGCAGCTCGGCAAGCACTCTTGCATCTGTTGCGGCGGCTGCGCGTTCACTGATAGCGGTGGAATTACCACCTGTGGGCATGGCTTTAATTCTGTCGAGTTGCTGGCGCAGCCGGTTAGCCACATCATTAGCGGCAATGCGCTCAGCGTTAAAGTTGTCTTGCATCTGTTTTGCTTTTGCATAAGCGCCCTCTAATTCGTTGTTTAGTGCCTGTTGCTTGGCTAGTGCATCAGCTGCAGCCTTTGCATTTGCTTCAGCATCCGCTTGCATGTGCGCTGACCACTTTGCCGACCATTGCCAATCAGCGACTTTATAACCGCCTAGCGCGGCGACAACAGCGATACCGGCGGCGACGTATAGGTTAGTCATCATCTTTCGCGTTTCCTTTGTGCATACCAGCGATTGACGCCCAAATCTGAGCAATTAGGGCCGCAGCAATTGCGCCATGTGCCATAGCAGACTGCGCAGGGTCCAACGACTTTAGATTGTCAACAATCCGCCACAACAGCATCTGCGAACTTACAATAAGCGCTATCTGCACAATACGCATTTGTCGCAGCGTTACGTGAAGCGGTTGCTTCCACATAAAGCCGAAAACCGCCTTAAAGGCGTCCATTTTTCCACGCTTCCCAATCCGCTAGGTATTTCTCCGGCGTTGCTTTACCGGTCCGGTTCCAATACGACTTGCAGTATTGAGCCATCTGCTCAGGCGTTTTTGGTATCGGGTTTTTATCCATCAGCAAATAGTGACGCACCACCCAAACGCTGTATTTATCATCGAATTCAAGCTTGCGCACGTCCTCGGTGATGTCGTACCGCTTTGCGCGTGCGCGGATGCTGTCGCTATGGTCCCAAATTGAATTGTGCGTCGGCGGCTCAATCTGGAAGATACCAAGCGCTGGCCCACCGCCAAACTGCCGACGATGTTTACCGCCTAGCGATTCATGGGCGCAAATCATCAGTAGCAGTTCGACTGCTGCGTCAGAGTGCAAGCCCCACTCAAGCAGCCATTCTGTAAATTGGTATTTGGCGGCGGTGTAGTTCATAACCTACCCCTGATGATAGACTTCAAACGTTTCAGGACGAAAAGCAAGCCTGTAGCGAACATGCCAGAATAGCTTTCCGACAATATCAGCTGGAATTGGCGGCAATGAACCGCCTGTCATGACTTTGAGTTTTGGCGCTGCTTCTTTACCGAAGTCGTTAATCATTTTCACGAAATCGCCGTTGTATTTATTTGCGGCAAGCTCGTGCGCGTAGTCCCAAGCGTGTACCAACTCCCAATCTTGAAACGTCTCTGTAGCGCCACCAGCAGCTTTCTGCTTGACCATCAGCAAACCCCAAGTGTCTGGCGTGTCTTTGTTGACACCAACCGCGCACTTGTAGCCGCCGCTCATAAAGTTAAAATCTTCGCCGTCCGGTTTGTAGCCTTTCATTCTGTTACCTCGCTATTAGGGTCTTGCCAGTACGTTTCTACCCAGAAATCAGGATTGAAATAAATCCTGTAAATCTGACCGTGGATTGTCGGCATACCATCAACCCAATTGCCACCTGCGTCTTTAATCATGTAAATCATTTTAGAAACCCTGCTCTAGTGCGTAGTAGATTGCGCTCGCGGTGCTGCCGGATGACTTAGTTATAGTAATTGCGTTATTTGCCTCGATAAATTGCACATTACCGTTGTATGGGCGACCTGAGCTATCCTGTCCGTAACCAATGCTGAAGCTGCCAGATGACTGCAAGCTTGTTGAAAGCGTTAGCGGACCTAAAACAGTTGCCCCGTCCGCTGTGACAGATATACCAGCCTCACTGCCAGTCAGCGCTACAGAGAGCATAGTCAACCTAATCTTTCTCCCACCTGTTGAATTTACTGTAAGAAGCGTTCCGCTCGATCCAGCCGCAATGGTCAGCGTACCGGTACATGTTGTTGCTTTAAAATAACCTGAGTTGGTCAATGATGATTGCGCGATGTCTGCCATGTTAGTATGCCACCAATCCTGTTGAGCTAATTGCGAATGCGCGGAATGTTTCACCGGCGCGTAATGTGATGTTATCGCCTGTTGCCACGGTTTGGTTTTTGTATGCAACCGTAACGCCTGACTTTACAATCCGAACAAGCTGCGTACTAGCTGGATTGCTGTTGACAAAAAAGAAGTCACCGGCAGAAAAAGAACTAAGCGTAGCGTCAATCGTCGCAGACGTTGCAGTTACGTTTTCCATTGCGTTTCGCGCAACAGTAAAGTTTGCCGTGCGCGTTGCTTGGAAGCGAGTACCACTGATGAATTGCCAGTCAGCGTTGGTCAGCGATGGCGTTGAAGTAGTGACGTTGGCTAGGTTATTTAGCAGCGCCCAAAATGACCCGTTATGCGAAACAGTGGCAGGCTTGTTCAATGCACCGGTTAAACTGGACCACGCGCCTTTAAAATCTGCTGATGCGGCGGCAAGGTTTTGACTGTTTAGTGCAGCCGCAGCGCTATTTGCTGCGGCTGTAGCGCTTGCTGCCGATGCGGTTTTGTCAGCATCAACCTGTGAGCCAATAGTATCAATGTAAGTCCCCGCTGCGTTAACTTGGTTCGCCCATGTAGGAAGCGCACCTAAAAACGCATCAGCATCTTCGGTGAACGTATCCGGCCCGTCATTTGCATCCGGCACCGCTGGCAGCGGCGTAATTGGTGTATATGCCATTAAACTATCTCCCGCACTTGCAGCGTTGCAGTGCATTTTGTTGGCGTGTCGATGTTCTGTCTAAAATCCACATAATAGCCATAAACAACTGTCGGGTCATCAGTGTCAGGTGTTCCCGCCCAAACGCAAGGCTGGTCAACTAAGCCGGATATTTTGTTGATGATGAAATCAATCTTGGCTTTGTCTGTGCGTACATCATAATCAAGCAGTTTATATTTCCGCTTTTTGGTAATTTTGATATTGCCAAAATCATCTTCGTCTGCGGTTGACAGGTTGATGTATCTAAAAGACGTGCCGTAGCATGCAACGCCAAGATTAACCTGTTTACCAATTACCATCGTACCAACACCAATCGGAGCATTGCCGTTGATTGTGACTGTTAGCGTAGAATTTGACTGGCGCGGTATGTCGTTAACAAAAAACTTGTAACGCTGCACGATTGGCTCGAAAAAGTAGTGCCACCAATCCACGCGAGCGCTATTGTCGATTGCTTCAATAGTCTTGTCGTAAACAACTGCACCACCGCTAGACGTCAATACATAGCGAACACTGGTAACGTTAGTTGCGTTGAATATCGCCGCACTGTCAAAGCCTGATGGTGAAGTAATAGCAAAAGTGATCGCGCTATTGCTCGTTGACTGACTGCTGTTCACTTGGTCAAACATACGGTAACGATTGGTATAGCCAACCTCAACCCATGTTGGCACAGGTAGCGCGACGCCAGTCAAAGGATTGTCAGTGGTGTCAATAACCGCTTTGTAAACCTTGTGCGTGCTTGTGAGTATGCGCAACTGACCAGCTGGCGTTGTACCAGCTGACCAGACGATTTCACCGGCGCTTGCGTCCGGTTCTGGAATTGAGCTGCTAGAAAGCAGCCCGTTAATGATGTCGTATGGCGCGACAACTATCATGCGTTAGCCTCTGCTGCGCGGTATTTGTCAAATTCTAACGCATCCGCGCTCGTTTTGGTATGCTTAGCGATTGATTCGTTGCCTGCCACCAATTCTTTCAGCAATTCAATCATGGCTGGGTCAGCCTGCGTCGGTTTTGCTTGCTGCGCGTTTCGCAACTCATTCAGCGCTGCGCCAAAATCCAGCATCGCTTGATTGAGCGTCAACATGCGGTTATCGATACCCAATAGCGCGTCAAGCTGCGACTGCGCCAGCTGTAATTGCTGCTCAACCAGTGCGACCGCTTCGTCGTGCTGCTCTTGCGCTAGCGCCTCGGCTTCATCAAGCTTTTCAAGCTGCTTTTCATAAAACTCGGTCGCGTCTTTAATCTGCTGTTCAATCAGCTGAACCTGCGACCGTGCGCCACCTAACCGACCTGATACGATGCCGCCAAGCTGCTGTGCCTGATTCAATGCGCGAGCCATTGCAAAAGCTTGGTCCTCAGCAGATGCAAATCCAGCGCTGCCGCTGCTGCGAATTTCGCCAAACACCGAACTTAACTCGCCTTGGTCTGGCGTCAGCCCTGCGCGTGCTTCGGAGAGGATTTGCGTTAATCGCTTGAACGGATCCGCGCCACCGGATGCGCCACCGCCAAGGAATTCATTAATAACACCGTTTAAGCCTTCAAGCTTGTTGGCATACTGCTCAACCGCTTTGATTTGGTCGTTGTAGCCATCAATCAACAGCTTGTTGCTATCGTTAATCGCTGCGCGCTCAGCGTTGATTGCATCAAGCTTGGATTTCAGTACATCATCAGCCGCTTTGATTTCGCGTTGCGCTGCATCTTGCAGCTTGCCAAACGCATCACGCGCCACTGATTCAGCTGCTGCGGCTGCTTGCTCGGCTGCTTGCGATGCTCTCTCCTGTGCCGCTGCCAGCTCGTTTTGTGCGCGTGCAGCATCTTCTGTGGCGTAGATAGCCAGCAGCATAGCTCGTAACGATTCATCAGTTGCGGCAAGCTCCATCTGGCGTCGAAGTGCCAGCGCATCAGTTGCGTTGCCTTGCGCCTCAAGCAGTCGGATTTGCAGGTTTAGGCGGCTGTCATCAAGCGCTTTCTTCTGCGCTTCGATTGCAGACAGGAACTGGTCTAAACCTGGTACAAGCTTCATCAGCTCAGCAAACAGCTTTTGACCGGCTTCAGTGGTTAAGTCGATACCATCAACGATAGCGCGGAACGCCTCACGACTTGATGGCGTAACCATGTTCAGCTCGCCAAACGCAGTTGCAAGCTGCTGTTGCAGCATTAACTGCCGCTCAGCCTCTGAATAAAACGATTGATAATACTGACTGGTTAGCGCCGTCAGAGCCTGCAACCCGCCAGCCAAGTCAACAATGCGCGTCGCTGCTTCGGCGGCTACTTTGCCGGTTAATCCGTATTTCAGGCCAAGCGATTCAGTAACCGCACTGACTGTCGCCATGTTGGTCGATACACGGTCAAGCGTTTGTAATAGCGTTTCACCGCTTTTCTGTAAGCCGCCAAGCATGTCGCCAAACACTGCTTCCACCATGCTGCTAGTCGTGCCGCTAATCCAGTCTTGGATTGCCTTGTCAATCTCAGCTTGCGACTTGTCTTTAATTGACATGCTGAACGAGGCTGTAAAGTTATTCAGCACCTCACTTGCGCCGGTGACACCGATTTGCTCAGCAGCTTTTGCGAGTGCTGACTGGATTTCATCAAAGGCTAAATCAAGTTCTGTGGTGTCGAAGGCGCTTGTGCTGGTCCGGCGTTTCGTGCCACGGAATAATGAGCGCTTGCGGCTTTCTTCGGTAGTGACTGAGCCGGTAACGTCACCGCCACCTAAACCCAAAGACAAGCCCTGTCCGCTGACTTTGTATGATGTGCCGAACAGTCCGCCGCTGGTCAGTTTGTTGATACCGGCAAGCGCGCCAACCGCAACAGTAGCCATGCCCATTGTTGAGCTAAGAAAATCAGACAAGCCGGACAAACCAGCAATACCAGTCGCCGCATTAGCCCCGCTCGGCAGTAAACCGCCAAGCCCCATACTGACCATAATTGGGCGTGTCAGCGCCATATGCGCCATTTCTGCGAGCATGCGCTTAAATGCGTTTTTAATGCCGTCAGCCATTGATTCAAAGCCATCAAAAGCATTCAGCCAAGCGTCAGATAGCGCTTCTTCGATTCGCTCTGCGGCTTTCTCTGACAGCGTAACCGTCTCGGATAGGCGCTTGTTTTGCTTGTCGTAAATCTCAACCAGTTCTGCCTCTGCATCAAACTGGTCCTGCAAGGCTTGCTCTCTGCGGTCAAATCGGCGCTGTTCGATGGCGTCCAGTTCTTCCATTGCGTCGAACTGGTCTTGTAGCATTTGCTCAACTTGCTCCATCTGCTTGATGAATTTTTCGTTGATTTCAATACCAGCCAGCTCAGTTGCAATAGCGCGAAGCGGGGCGGGGATATCCTTGATTGTCTCATAACCAGCAGCAAACGCCGCTCGCAATAGGTAGGCTTTTTCTGTGTTACCTTCAGCCTCTGCGCGTGCGATTTGCAGCGCTTGGCTGTAAGCTTTAATTGCTGATTCTGCTTTTGTTGCTGCTTGCGGAATATCCTTGCCGGTTGATTCGGCCATCAGCTTTGAAGTTTCAGCGGCCTGAATACCCGCCTGCGCATATTGGTTAACAGTGGTGATAAACTTAGCAAGCTTTTCATCAGATAATCCGGCGCTTTGACCAACAGCTAATAGTTGATCGCGTATATTGCTGATTTCTTGTGGTGTCTTCGCCTTGCCAAGCGCGTCAATCATGCGGATAACGCTGGCACCGGTTTTCAGTGCGGCGTCGCCAGTCTTACCAAGCGCCTCACCGATTTCTGTTGATACTTCTTGCAGCGCCCGACCCTGCACCGTTACAACCTGACCGTTAACCGTGAATATATTGCCGACCTGCTTCAGTGCGTTTTCAATATCATACAGGCCTACGCTTGCGCCGGTCAGCTCTCCGACATATTCAGCCATTGCAGCTGACGCCTGCTTAATTGCGGCAGCTGATTGCAACTGCACAGCAGCAAACTGAGCGTCGGCGGCAGCCTGCGAATACTTGGCAAGCTCCTTCATGCTTTCAGTTAATTCAAGGATGCCTCCATCGGTGCGCTCGGCCGATTCCGCTAGTAAGTCCATTGCTTTTTGTAGTTCGTCGGCGGCGGATTTGCTGCTCATAATAGACGGTAAAAGCGCATAAGCAACTGCGCTACCAACAGCAAGTAATGCGCCGACAACCGCACCTGTTGGCCCAAAAAGACCAGCTATTTGAGAGCCTTGCTGACCCAGCACAACTAGCGCGTTAGTGCCTGCCTGTAGCTGAACTGCGATATCTTGAACCTGAAAGCCTAGCTGCTGAACAGCGCCTCTTGCGTTATTCAGCCCACCTGCCATTTGATTTCCAGCTTGGCGAGTGTCGGCAGCAGCATCGGCAATCTGTGTCGCTGTTCTTGATATGGTGGCACCGGTAGCGGCAACTGCATCGCCAGCCCTGTCTGCAGCGGTAACAAAACGACCGGTAGATTCTCGCATACGACCAGCAGCATCGATAAATCGACCAGCATCCGCATCAACTCGACTGATTGAGTTGCCGAATTTATCAACAGCCATTTCTGTTTTTGCGCTTTGCGCGCCAAGATTGCTTAAAGCCTTTTCAGCCTGCTGAATCTCTCTGAAGTCGGCGCGTAAGCCTATTGATGCCAAATCTGCCATGTCATGCCCTCAATGCGTTTGGTACATTGTAGCTGTTAGAGCAGCAATAAAAAAGGGCGCTAACGTGCGCCCCTAAACATTGCTTTAATCTGCGCTGTTTCTGCTTTCTTGCGCTGCTCTATCGCTTCCGGCGATTCGTCAACGTATGGTGGCGGTGTTGATTCATGCCTGCTTTCATAAAACTTCGAGCAGTATCGCCGCGACATCGTGCGGATTGTTTCAGCTTCCCACGGCGTAAACGGCGTTGCTGTCATCTGCGAGTATGCCTGAATCTCTTGCCAGCTCAGTGGTATTGGTCCATTCATGCCACTGCTGCACATACCGACCGCTTGCCAATCCGCCAGCAGGTAAGTTGCTGTAACTGGCGGCAAATCCGCTAACGGGCTATTAAAAGCGCTGTATTCTTCATAACGACTTCTTCGGTCGTCTTTGTTTGCTCGGTCTGGCACAGCGTGAAGCCATGCCAGATGCTCGGCGTATAAGCTAAGCTCCGCGCTTAGCTCTTGATAAAATTTCCAATGTCGTCACAGAAAGCTTTTGCTTGGTCGCGCAGCCACACAAGTTCTTTGTAGACGGTGAAAAAATCCTGCTGAGTTTTCGGAACCCAGCCTGTCGCCGCATCACCAACGCCATGCATCTCGATTGTGTTTTCCGCCAGCTCTTGGCAGATAGAATCAATCGTTTCTTCAATGGTTGGCGCTTCTTCGACATCCACAGGTTTGCCGCTCTTTGTTTTTGCTTGCGTGCGCTTTTTTAGCAGCTCGTTAATCTTGGCAAAGCTTTTACGCTGCGCAGTCTCACTGAATGAGCCTCGAACCTTGATATAAGCGTAGTCCGGCTCCTCGCCTTTCTTTGGTTTTTTGCTTTCGTCAGCCAGAAACGGCGTGCCGTTCACAGGGTGCAAAATGGTCATTTTTACACCTTCTTCGGCAAGGTGTTTGGGGTTCATAGCGCGAATATCTAACATAACAACCTCATCAGGGCATAGCATCCGTTAATCAAATGGCAGGCGGGTGGATGAGTTCCGCTTTTCGGCCACGTTAGCCTAGCCTCGGTTATGTTAGCGCATAAAAAAAGCCCCGACAAGCGGGGCAATAATCAACAACGGGGAAAGACAACGGGGTTTAGAATTCCAACAGTGAACATACTAACCCAGTACCACCTGTAATAGCAATAGCGCCTTTCAGGTATTCGCGGATTGAATACAGCGGAATCGCCACAGCTGCACCAGCAGCGATAGAGCCGACGGCATAGCCGCCTGCAACGCTGATGTTGCCAACGCCTGAAACTGGAACTGTTGTTCCGTCTGCACCATCAATCACTGGCGACAAAGCGCCAGCTGTTGCGTTGCGCATAATCAGCACAGGACTGGTCGATTCTTTGTACGTGAAAGTATCAGCGGGGCCGGTTAGCGTGGTCAGCGTAACAGCGCGCTGGCCAGTACCATGCATGTTTGTTGCTGCAATAGTAGCCATGTGTCAGCTCCTTATGCCGCGACTTCGACAGGTGGATAGTTAAACCGCACACTGAATGATGTTGTGATCATGTTGTTGGCAGAGCCTGGGTTGCGCTGACCATCAAACGATTGGCCATAGCTGTAAACCACTGAGCCATCTGGCATTTGTACCTTTACAGATAGGTTGGCAGTTGAGTTCAGGATGTTAGCGCGTAACAGGTTTTGACCTGCGTCAGCAGCATCATAGTTTGCTTCACCGGTAACGCCGCCGTAGTTTTTGTGGCCCTTGTATGTTTGCAGCGCACCACTTGACAGCGTGCGAACTTCCACAGGGTCAACAGACGTACCGAAAGCGCCGATTGAAACGATCTCTTTTACTTCAGTGTAAGTTAAAGCAGCGTAACCGGCTGCGTCGAAAGTCGCCGGAGTGGCGGTTGATACAAAAATCTTTGTACCTGTACTGGTCATTACGGCCATAATTTAAAACCTCATTAAATTGGTTGGTTGCAACTCATCCGTTAACAGTATACCGCTGGTCAGACCACTAAGCAAACGACCTGATAACCCTGTCAGCGATTGCCGGATACTCAGCCAGCGTAATAGCCACCATGCCGCTCGGCGCTTTCTGTGACCAGCCTTCGTTTTCGATTCGGCTGGCGTATGGCATGGAATTGGTAAAGTACCCGACCTGCGACGTATCAAACGTCTGCATCATGGCATTTAGCTGTCCGATTGATTCGTTTTGTCCTGTCTTGCCGTAGCTGAATGACTGGTCCGGCGAGCCAACAGACCAAAGCCAGTTGCCAGCAAGCGTACCTTTATCAACCGGCGTTCTGATGATAATGCGGTTGCCGACCTCGAATGTGATCATCCTTGCCACTTGGTTTAAAGTGGCTTTGCGCTTATCGACAATGGCTTGTAGCTGTGCGGCGAAACTATTCATTCAATACTCCTTTTTTTGTTTTTATTGTAGCAGACGCCGGTGGTCGGAGCAGTGTTTTCTGTTTTGTAGGTTATAGTTTGTTTGCCGATTTTGGCAGGAATGGGAGATTTTAAATGGGTTGCGATATTCATGGATTTATTGAGTACAAAAAAACAGTAAGCGGAAAAACAGAGTGGCGAAGCGGCGATTACTTCAAAAAAAACGAATATTTTGGTGAAGATGATGAGCCTGAATTTAAGGTGGTCGAAGCGTTTGGCAATAGAAACTATTTTGCATTTGCTCAACTTTGCGGGGTAAGAAGCCGAGGGAAAGATATTGAACCAATTTCAGAGCCAAAAGGCTTGCCAGATGATGTCACCAATTACGTAAAATCAGAGTCAGAGCGATGGGGTTGTGATGGTCACAGCCATAGCTTTGTAACACTGCGTCAAGTTATTGACTACAGGAAAAACCTTAAGCCAACAAAAGTTACTGGCATGATTTCAGAGGATGACGCAAAAAAGCTTTCTTATGGAATTATCCCCGAAAGTTGGTGTCAATGGACAAACCAATCTGGCTTTGTAGAGAAAACGTGGGAAGATAAAGTTGACGCTCTTTACAATCTTGAGTCGGTCATGAGAAGCAGAGCAAAAGAGTTTCTTCGGTGCTTTAATGATGATCAGATTTTAGAGCAAGCAGATAATATCAGGTTTGTTTTCTGGTTTGATAATTAACTGACACAGCCAGCATAACGCTGGCTTTATAACTTAACAACCGGCGCACGAAAAGAGGCGCGAAACTGGATAACATGCCAAGGCTCATCTTCTGTTTGCCGTGCTGGCTCGACGGATTGGATAAATATTTTGCCGCCAGTAAACGGGATTGGATTCAGACGGCTGAATGCTGCGTCTAACTGGTCACAGATTTGATAAGCCGTCTTTGTACCACTGCCTTTTGGCGTGAAAATGCCAATGCTGACAACGCCAAACAGCTCGTCTGAATCGGCAAGGCTCAGCTGGAATTTATCACCAAACAGCAGCGTAACGCGCAGCCAGATTTGATTGGTTGGCGTAGTGAAGCTACCCTGATTTGGCCACATAATCGGCTGTGTTAAACCGATTGACTGTATCTTGGCTGTCAGCGCGTCACGGATTGCGGTTTGGCTCATAATGCCCTCAGCACAAGTTTAACGGTTGCACCAGCAGCATCATACATAGCCTGCACAACCTGCATCGGCACGCCGTCAAACGTGCAGCGGTCAGCAACAGACGGCTTAAACGCATCAATGCGCGTATACGTTGCCATGCGGTCAGTGATTTGAACGTCAGTGCCTTGCCATTCGCGCAAGTCGATAACGCCAGGCATTGCCTGATATGTGTAAGTCGTTGTCGTGCCGCCTGTGGTTGTCTCGGTTACTGGGTCGTAAGTGCCAGCGGTTGTCACGGTGAATACAAGCGGCTTACCCCACCCCGCAGCGACAATCTTGCCATCTATTTTGCTGGCAATTTTTTCTTTTACTTGTTCTGGAGTTTTCATCCGCGCACCAATCCGCTAGAAAACAGCGCCGCGCCACTTTGCCGAATCAGATTATCAAGCTCAGGCGTCCGCGGTCTTATGGTTGGCGTTGTTCCGGCTTCGTAGGTAACTGTCTCAGAATAAGTTCCTTGCAAGTCGAATGATTCAGACTGGACAACGCCACCAGTTAATACAGCAGCATTAATCGTCAAGCGCCCAGCCTGCTGCAACTCAACAGCTTTTAATGCGGCTTTCTTGATAGCGATGATTGCCGCTGTGTCGTCGGTCGGTAGCCTGTACGCTTCCAGCAAGTTGTAATAAGTGTTAATGAAGTCAGCCGACTTGATGATGTCAGCGTCAAGATGTCCATGTGTAACGCTAATGCCGCGCTCGGTGGCGTATGCTTCGTACTCAGCTGCGGTGACGTATGCGTTAGTGCTGACGGTTACTGGCATTTTTCCTCCCGCCGCTTGGCCAACTGGCGCTCTCTACGGAATTGGTTAAACCGGATAATGGCGGCGAATGTGCGCTCAACTGCAAGCATAACAACGCCCCATGCTGTGATTGTTTCAAGAATGGAAATCTGCGAAAGGTACTCAACGGCAGGCACAGCCCAATCAGGTAGCCACTCAGGTTTACTGGTGCTGATTTGGTATCCGACGGACAAACCGGCAAACCATGTATAAACTTTGTATTGTACTGAATCAAGAATCGGCGTTATCGCGTTTAGCGCGTCGTGCCAATCGTTTCTGGTGCCTAAGCTCACGTAATCGCTCCATCCTGCACATTTTACGGACGTTTCTGAAGCAATTGTATGCCAAAACTCCGACTATGCAAAGGGCTATGAATTCCGACAAGTTTTCGCCCTCCGTTGCAGAGTAAGTAAAGCGCGTACAAATCCATCGCGGTGATTAAGTAAGGTATTGACAGATAATACATTGTTTCCGTTGTTGGAAACAAGAAAGCGTCAACGGCGCACAGATAATATAAGCCGCTAATGGTCAGCATGACATAACGGATTTCTGATTTTAGTTTGATATAAACCGTTGCCGCTAAGCTGTAGATAACTGCGCCAGTCAGCGACATCCAGAAATCGTTGAGCGGTAGAAGGAAGGCGGCTTCCCAAATAAGATGCGCAGCCAAAAGGATAAAGGCTTGCCGGTTAATAAAAAGAGCGGCAATGAATGCCGCTATTGTGAGGACGTCAGCATCGGAGACTGTCATTTTTTGTTTGGGTTTGGCGTGCGACTGGTGCCGCGGGTTTTTTGTTTCTTACCAGCCATCATGCTCTTTGAACCAAGTCCGTATCCAACAAAATTTTTCATTTTTTGCTCCTATTTGGTTAGCCTGGTTAGTTTAGCTTTTATCTGCTGGCAGGCGCAAGTAGCCTGCGTCGTGTAGCGCTAACAATGCGTCATAAACGCCAATGCCGCCGGGGGTTGCTATTGCATTGTAAGCCGCATCAACAACTTTATCGCGCTCAGCTTCGGCTTTGCGGTTCCAGTCGAGTGAGCGGAAGTTTCTTAGGCAATGCTCAAAAGTTACAGCTTGCTCATCGCCATTATTCTTTTCAATCATTCCTCTATGCTTTCCTGCAAAAACCAACTTGCACTTAATCCATTTGCCGCTGTTGTTATACTCACACTCAACCCCAACCGGCGGCAACCGCAACGCTTTTTGGGTTTCGTAACAATACCAGCTCTCAGGCTCTGCTACCTCTACGCCATAACCAAGCTCGCGGGCGCGTTGTTGGAATCCTGAGATTGATGAGATTATAGCACCGCCCTCGCCGCGACCATAAGAGCGACGCACTTTATGGGTTGCACAATAAAGCTGACCTTCTTCAACTTCACAAATTGCAATCTCAGGCAGCACACCTTTCAACTCATGCACCGCCTTATCCAATAACTCTTGCTTGTTCATATCATCCTCCGTTGTTAACTGCACTCAATATAGCACCTAAGTTCAGCGCGTGTGGTCCGACCACTAAAGCCATGCTCTATCAGAGTTCTTTGCTAAGTGCTTTATAATTTCAATTTCCGACATCTTTCCTCGTTTTGTTTTTGGCGCATATTTCTTTACAGAAATCATTCCAGATGTAAAAACTTCTGCGAAACCTGCGTAATCAGGTATTTCTGATATACTTATCAGTCCAGCTGGTGCTATATACCAAAAATGATTGGTCGGCATACTGCCGCTTCTGTAGGCATCTGATTTTAAAACCCAGTCTGAGTATGTGTGGCCCTGCTTAAATCTCACCTGTTTTTTAGCGTCCGCGATAAAGTCAGACCTGCTTATTTTTATTTCAAATTCGTGCGTAATCATGCTTTTTGTAACGCCAAAGACATCGCATTCATTCTCAAGCAGTGTGTAGCAGTTCTTAACCATTGCTATCATTGTTTTATCTATTGTTTTAAACCTTTTGTATATTGCTTTTTGAATTTCAAACTCATTCATAACAAGCCTCCTTTGCTTTATTGTATCAAGCAAAGCCTTTGCTTGTGGTCCGACCAGCAAGAAAAAAACCCGCACAAGGCGGGTCTGTACACAATTTCAAACAGGAAGCTAAAACAACCGAAGGAGGCGGCTAGTCTGTAACCTGTTATCGCGCCATTGTGTCAAGCGGATTGGTTAAGACTAGCTGGAGTATGCAAACTGTCAAGGTCTTTCTTCCCATACCAGCGATAAAGTGCCAGTGACGTCACCTGTTGGCGCAGATAGGCGCAAATAATAATCACCGGCTGGCAATCCGCGCTCAGTGCCAATGCCGCCACTGGCAGTTGTTTGTTGCGCCGTGGCGTTGGACGCTTTCAGACGGATAACTTCTGCAATCTGACCTCCGGTTACGCTTCCGCCAGTGCTGATTGTTACCTGTCCTGTGTATTCCGGCTGAAACGTCATTCGGTTTTTGCCCCATATGGCAACAGGCGTATTGAACGTGCCAGATGGAGTGCCGCCGACAACTGCTTCGAATTTCAGCAGGTTAGCGTCACAAGCAATCGTTTGCTCTAAAAGGATAAAGTTAACCGGCGAACTAAATTTAAACGTCAAACTACCGCCGCTTGCGATGTTCAATTCTTGGCTGATGCGAAACTCTCGGCGCTCGAAAAAGCCGGTTTGTCCGACGTCTACGCGAAGGCGTCTAGTTCCTTCGCGTGCGCTTGTTAGTAAGTCAGACGGCCCGAAGTCTTGAATAGTATAAGAGCCTGTCATCACAGGCTCCACAGTCTACTTGAAGCTGTTAGCGTGCCATTAGCGATTAGCTTGCCATCATCTATGAATGATGATTCAGCGTTAGCCTTGCGCTTTAGCCTTGCGCGTTGCAGGTGATTTAGCAGGAATTCCCGACTCGTCGGCAGCGCCATCTTCTTTTGGTTGCTCATCTTTAACACCTCGCAAGCGCTCAACGCGCTGGATTGTTTCAAAATCTACTGCTTGACCAGGAATCAAGCCGTCTTGGTTTAATTCTGACATTGTATCAACTCCGATTGCTATTGCTAATTAATAATATCACTTCTTTTTTGTTAGCGCCATTTCAGGAGTCCAGCCCCGCTTGATTCGCATAGATATAGTCTCTCTTTTTATACCAGTTTCATCGGCCCACGTTTGCAGTGTTTGGCTTTTACCAAAAGCTGAAATTATGGTGTTATTTGACTTGTTCCTTGCGTTAGCAAGCCCGCTAACCCATCTGCAATTTTCTGGTGTATAGTCACCGTCATTATCAATCCTGTCAATCTGGTGGTCTCTTGTTGGTGGAAGCCCCATGTCATGCAAGAAGTTTTCGTATGAATTTAACCATCTGTCGCAGACTTTTATCCCTCTACCGCCATATCTCGTATAGTGTGAATCGTATTCTTTATAGCATCTACGCTTCATTGCTTGCCATCTTGTGTAGCAGCTATATCCGTCTGGGTCTGCGTCTTTTCTTGATATTGAGTTGCCGTGAGACTTGTGTAAATTTGACTTCCATACTGACGTGCATTTTTTGCAATGCTTAGTGTTGCCTCTAACTACATTTGTCAGTATGGCGACGTGATCATTACCGCAGTCACATAAAAACAAAACCCTGTCCGTTGAATAAAACTTATCGGTGGACCCGTCAATATTACTGATTAATGTCAGCTTATTGAACTTATCACCTGATTTTCTCGTAGTCATAAAAATACCCCTTTGATGCAATCTCAGGGGTATAATGCCAGAAAACTAACTTAATTACAAATTAGTTGGTGTATCAGTTTGTGCGGAGAAATGCGATAGGAACATTCTTAC
>Ga0196905_1000047_pt1 | contig 41159 bp, 59 predicted proteins | sample CB_VirMetaG_3_FD_169098 | JGI IMG/M metagenome (GOLD analysis project Ga0196905, IMG submission 169098) | Freshwater to marine saline gradient viral communities from Chesapeake Bay - CB_1508_1S Viral MetaG (v3) (version 3) | ecosystem: Environmental > Aquatic > Marine > Coastal | place: USA... | reverse complement strand
GCCATCGCGCTTAGACATTAACTCAAGATTCACCCAACCACTTTGGTTCTTGAGTCCTTCGAATTGTTCGAAATCGCGTGGCCCAAAGGCAATTTTAACGATTTCACCGAACTTGGTCTTGACCACCTTGGTCTTACCAATGAAAGTAGCATTCTTCTCAGCCATTTCAAATTAAGATAAAATTAATTGTTTGATATGCTCGTACATATCTTCGAGTTTAAGTACCTTGATTTTGAGTTTGTCCACCTCGCTTTTCAAGTTTAGTCCTGACTCATCAAGCTCATCAAGAGCAGAAATACAGCTCAGATAAGATTTTTTGTAGGAACTGTTGTCCATCCAATCTTCGTGTGTTTGTACGTAATCGTACACAGACTTCCGATCGATGTTTAGGATAAGTGAGATTTCAGTCGCACCATATCCGTACTGCTTGAGGATATTTGACGCAAGACGTTTTGCCTTTGTTACCGGGCGAGACTTCTTTGGAGTCATAATCTCCTCGCTGTCTACACCCGAATAGATGGAGACAATATCTACGATATTATAAAATAAACTGTCTTGCATAATCTTTAGTATAAGAACCTTCTACAAATAACTCCTCATACAAGTCTATGGATTTATTTAGTTCGTAATATCCGGACTGAATAAACTCAATGCTTGTATCAAAAATACCAATTTCATAAGGCCAACTCTTCTCAACAACCACAAAGTAAAATCTATCTACGTTAAACAGGTGGCTGTACAATGCTGCCTGCTGGTTATACAATAGAAACTTTGCGCTTTTGTAGAAGTCACTGATGGTTTTCGATGTGGTCTTCAGGTCTAAAATGTAACTTTCGCCTGGAGATTCAACGAGCCAGTCAGCCTTGCCCTTAAACTTTAATCCTCTATATTCTCCAACTGCGGGAACTTCAGGACGACCACTCCACATAAGTGCTTGTACTTCGCTGTTGTTTTGAAGTCGCTCACACATCCCCAAATAATTCTCGTAGTCAGACTTGGATAGAATAAACTTATCCTTGTTTTCCTCCAAGAAGTCTTGGTATGCCTTGGTCCTGACATCTCTACGTACGCTCGTCACCATTGCGTTATCTATTCCCTCTAAAAACATAGAGTGAACAGCCTTGCCTAACTCGAAAGCAACATTGCTTGGTTGCTCCCATTGGCGAGTACGCCATAGTGCGAATTTGTGGGGGGACTCACGTAGAAGCTTCAGGGCGCTATTCGACAGATACTGTCTGTCAGAATAATATGCGCTGTCGTCCTTAAATAGTTCCTCAGTCATTTAACATAGATTCAAATTGGTATATCATTTCCACCAAATGCTCCTTTGCCATTGACATAAGATATATTTCATTATCCTCATCAAACACCTGATAGATATCTACAACATTACGCCCTTCTTCTTTCTCAAACCGAATTGTAAAATATGTACCATTGGTCATCGTGATTGTGTGCGTATTGGCGTAGCCTTCTTCTTCCTCGCTCATCCGAAAATCTCTTCGTATTGCTCTTTAGTATATGTGTACTTGCTTTCGAGTGCGGACTTGACGTGCGCCTCTTTTCCGCCCTTTACGGCATCCTTCATACTGCTAACGATGTCAGCGGTCAGTTGCTTTCGGTCAGGGGCTGTGTCCTGCTTTTTGATGGCCATATCGACCTCATCTGCTGTGGCGATGGAAGTCTCAATCCCGATCCCAAGAAATCCAAGGGCACGACCTACTGCGGATGTTTCGCAGTTCTCGACGTAGGATGTCTGATTGATGCGGCTTGATGCCTTGTCCTCTTGAGCCATCCCTTGAGCGACGATTGTACCCTCTGCGTTTCGGATGGTGGCTCGTACTACACAAGACTCTGTGTCCAGACTGATAAGTTCAGTTTCGATGCTGTGCCCCTTGAACTCTGGCAAGGTGCGTAGGGCAATGACACGCTGATTCACTTCAACGTACTGCTTACCCTTGATGTTGGTTGTTTTGAATTTGTAAGTAGACATAGTTAAATGGTTATGTTTCTCAAATATAATAAAAAAAAGTTAATTGGCAAGTAATCTCACTTGTTTCCCCACAATACCTTTCATCTTGTTCAACTTTGCTTTCAGTTCAGCGACCTCAAGTCGAAGATTTTTTATGTCAACCATAATTCCTTCGTCTGCGCTTGTCATATTGCCTTCGATGAACTTTGCCACACAAACTACCGCATCGCTATACAAATCTTGGTAATCTGTGTAAATCATATTTTGCTTGTGGGTTTTGGTGTAGTGGTAGATGTTTGTTCTATCTACATCTAATGCCCCAGCAATCCTTGGATAGTCAGCATAGGCCGACACCGCATTTGCAAACGCCCTTCGTGGCATAACGCTATCTCGTCGGTTGTTACGTCGTCCATCGTAATCGGTATTCCTTGCGATGAAGTAATCAAAGATTTCTCGTACTTCAGATTGACTTAATTTAATTTTATGTTGCATTTGTTGTTGTATTATAGTATACTATATATAGTATAATACTATAAGAGTACTCGTAAGAGTACTCTTTAATAGTACTATAGATATAATAATAGTATACAGGTTGTTTGAGTTGGTGCTTACGCACCTCGATTAAGTAGTTCGCTAATTATACTTGCCTGTTTTTCGTTTACCTCTATTAGTTCGTCGTGCATTGCTTTGAGTTTTGCGTACTCATATTTAGCTTTATCCAAACGCTCTAATGTATTTATAAGGTCTTCGGTTCTCGTATAATGGATCGAGTAGAACTTGTCTAACTCTATGGTCATTGATACGTACTCATCTACCGACCACTCGTTGACCTCTTTTGTCATCTTGACAAGTGTACCAACGACGTGTAGCAACTTATCTAAATCGCTACTAAACAGCATCTTCAATGACAGAGTGTCTATTTCTCGTTTCGCCTTCCCTCTTTCCATTCTCTCAAAGTTATAGTAAAAAACAGGATTATAAAAATCAATATCATACTGGTTCTCCGTCATATGATACATCACCATATACACAATCACAGGACACAAACTGCCCCTTTCTGTTTCTGTATATTCCAAGTTTTTCGTCGTAGGTAACTACCTCTCCTGATATCTCATCAACTTGATAAATATATCCTTCACTTTCGTAGAACTCTTCGCCTTCAGAGTGATACGTTCCAGCAAAATCACATCCCTCTTCAGAGAATCTTAATTCTGCATATACTCCAAGGTATTTCATACTTTCGTGCAGGGAGTGAAACCAATCATAAGGAGGCGACCACGCTGTCTCAAAACATATCTGAACATCGTACATTTCTGTGTCTGTGTCTTCGTGTTTATCTACATTCACGTGGTATACATTCGCATCCCATTTAGTTCCCCAGTTGTGTATCTGCCAATCGTACCAATTATTGAAGCCGTATTTAGATTTATAATCTGCAGACATTTCTTCAGTTATTGGATGATAGTATTTTTCCCACTCGTTGGTTTTTTCCTTTTTAAGCCACTCATCGTACTCCTCCTGACTGACTACACGAGCAGGGGCCGATGTGCCCTGTAAGGGGCTTGGAAGGGGCTTTAGGGCAGTGAACGAGAATCGTCTGTGCCACCCAAGAGCACTCTTTTTGTTGTCCTCGTCATAGTCGACAAATAACAACTTCTCTAATGTATTTTCCCATACGTCTTTTCGTACGTGGATATCCAATGTGTTTTCGCACCAATTAGGCATAGTTTATAGAATTAAATTGTGTAAAGTATGAATGATTCTTCTTTTTTAGTGTAGACTAAAGCGGCTCCGCCATCGTTCCCTTCGTCGTCACATTGTAGTACAACTTGGCTTCCGTCATCTAAAACAAGGACAACAGGATTTTTGTACCACATAAAGTTTTCCATTTCTTGAATGGATAGTCTCCGAACTCTCTCGATAGTCCTTCCAACTAATAGTTCTTTTGCATCAATAAGTGGATCCATAGCTCAGAGCATTTGTATAAAATTTAACAGAATTTTGGTAACTACCAGCCGTACCTTTTTGTACTTGGTAGCGTGAAGGAATTAAATTTCCGTAGGCATCTTTTCTCGAACTTGTGGGTAAGAAACAAGCGCCTGACTTCAGAGCATCCATACAAGCCCTGCCGACATATCCTTCCATTTTCCAAGCAAGACCTGTATCAATAAGATCCTGAAGGTTGTCGTATTGCATTTCTGATTGCATACTTTTAATTTGATAGAATTTCATAATTAAGGATTTAAGATTTGAAAAACTTCTTCGATGTCATTTAGCAAAGCGGTATCAAGGTCTTTCGACGATAGCGCAATGACTTCATAGCACTCATCAAGTATTGCATTAACATACTTTGAGTCTGTCTCATTTAGGTGAATGGTTTTATAGATTGCCATAATGTTTGTTTGCTTATTTAGGTTGCAGCCCAACCAAAGAATATGTAATTATCTTCAGATTTTATACACCCACAGTCACCCCACTTGTCGTAATTGTCTATGTGGTTTTCTATAAATTCTACTACGTTCTCCTTCGGAATAATACCGAGATATTCAAATCCGGAGGTAGTTGCTATTGTACCGCTATAAGGGTCGTGCCCATAGGAATATATAGCACAATTTACTGCTTCGTCATACGCATCTTTTGGAGAATCGTATCCCTGCATTACTTCAACAAAGTTTGTCGCTCCCATAATTATTAGTTATTTGATTTATGTAAATGGTTTTGTGAATACTCATAATTCGTGTTTGGTTATGTATAGTTTGCAATTTGTGTCCCTGTCCTCATAGTAGAATATGCATTGCTCCTCATTTAGGTAGTACACATTCTCTGCATATGCCTTCTTATGAATTTCATATAATTCAAGCCAATGTTCCTTTGCTTTCTCATATGTATCGAACAAGAAGTGCTCATCGTAATCGCACAATCCGTACGAGACGTGAACCATAAATAGGTTTTTACTTTTCATACTTTAAATTGATATTAGTTGTTACAGGTGCAATACCCAACTTCGTGCGTAAAGTCGCACCAATCATTATTGCAATCTTTGTCATTTTTCGTAGCCATAGGTATGTAAGATTTCTTGGGCTGTTAATAATTGTTCCTGCAAATCATTTGATATCATTTGTATAACATCAAACGCCATAAGTTTATATAGAATTGAGCTATCTGTACTTTTCTTGAATGATTCTACAGCGACTAAATAGTCGTTATATGCATCAATGACTTTGTCAATATCCATAACATTAGTGCATTAAAAGTCCAACTTTGCCTGTCGCATTGTACCACTTTGTAGCGTACAAATCATACTCTGATGTATCTACATATCCAGCAGATAGCATCTCCTCTTTTGTATTAAATACCTTCGAGTGTCGCTCCATATCTTCATCAATAGTATGTGCGAGTTTGCCACCATCAGAGAATATGAAATCGAAGTTGTCAGGTCGCTCAACTTGGCGTACCATATTTAGAGAATTAGTGTAGGCATAGAAGTTCACACTTGGATTCTCTTTTGCTATATCAAACCACTTCTGTAAATATGCAGGTGAGTAGAAATCACCGCTATCGTGGACACGTACAAAATCTGCACGTTTCTTGCGTACTTCTGCAGACATAACCTGCACGAAGTCTTCTCGTAATGTTGCCTCGTATCTTTTCTCAAATACAGGGCTGACATTGCTCCATATATATGCACCTTTTTGTGCATAGCAATACTTCACACATTTATCTGCAAAAGGGCAAATCATCTTGCCTGTCTTTCGAGATTTATATGCAGTAATTCCAAAATTAAACAGGCGCACACCGAAGCGTTTGCCTGTCTTTTTAATCTTGGAATTTTGTGTCAATAGTTCCATACTATTGCTGGTAATTAAAGTTTACAAAATGCTCTCTCTGTGTACGTATTTGTATAATACGCTCTGGCTCAATAGCCGTATATCTTTTGCGATTATTCTCCCAAATAACCCACATAGCAGGTGGTACGGTTCTCTTTCCACCTTTTAGAAATTTGGTGACACCAAAACGACCATTCAGTTCGGTGACTTCTCCATCTTTCTTCACATACAATACTCCAAAGATTTTACCTGATTTCTTTAGAGATTGCTCAATAGCCCTTACATCAGTATATGTACCGCTATTTACATTTTTAAAGGATACTCTAAACATTTTCTTTTACGTTTTTATTTGTTGAACTTATGTGAACATTATCCGCACTTATTTCAGTACCAAGGTTTGTATGCCATACGTACTCTAAATAATCTGCAAAGTCGGGATGGATTAAATATATCTTTCCGTTAGACCTTGCGTCTTTACACTTCTCCTCTATATCTTTACGGAGTTGTGGGATATACATAGATATTGCATCAGACAATATATCTATATACAGAGCTGATTTTTGTTTTTCTGTGATAATCATAATTGTATAGTTAATTAGTTAATCTAAATCGTGTTTACTTGAGAGACGATCGATAATAATTTCTTCGATGTTTCTCAATACTTCTTTTGGCAAGTCTACCAATACTCCGTTTATATTTAAACGAGGAACCCTTTCAAATTCTGCACGAGTGTCGCTGAAAGAATATCCATCTTCCACCCATACATCTCGTATAAAACATAACTCGAAATCTAAACCAATCTCGATTCCGTATTCGTACGGGTCTTCATTGGTCATATCTTCATAGAAAACAATCTCATTCATAACAATACATTTCTTTTATAAATAGCATTTACCAATGACCAATACTCGTGTCCTTGTTTAGTATTTGACCAAACAAACATCCCTTGAATAAAATCTTGGTCAGCCTCACCATTCTCCAAATCTGTGGAGAACCTTCTCTCTAAATACTCGAAATAGTATTCACCCCTTTCTTTCAGAATCTCTGAATATATATCGTGAAGTATATATTCTGCATTGTCTGCATAAATACTTGCAGTAAAGACGTTGTACAGATTTCTGTAAACCTTGGTCTTCATAAAATCATAATAGTCCATAATAAATAAATAAATAATGTTAAACAATAGTGTAAATAAAAGGGGCGGTATTTCTACCACCCCCAGCAAGGAAACACTACAAAACCCTGCTTAAACTAAACTACTTTTAATAAACTCTAACTTCGATAAAACCGTTTCAGGATTTCCAGATATACCGAAGTATTTCTTTACATCTGTTATCCTCCAGTTTCTATGTGGCTTAATACCTTTGCTGTATAAACTCACATCTCTTATTGATACAACTAAATTGTACCAACCTCTACAACTCTTGTTACCATTTATAATCAATGGTACTTTTAAATCCTGTACAAATCGACTCTCGTTTACTTGTACGGCCTCCTTTAAGGATAAGTTTTTTACTTCCTTGCTCATTTCTCAAATAGTTCTTTAAATAGTTGTACACCTTCTGAAATTACTATTGGTACAAGTATAACAAGACCAACAATCATAATTAACTGGACAAAAGAAATCATAATAGTTTTTTTTAATTGTATAAATAATCCTTGAACATTACCACCTTTCCTGCTCCCAATACATACGAGCGTAAAGATTCTTTCTGTACTTTGGCTTCTTGTAAGTCTTTACAATCTGCTTCAGGTCATCCCTATCATTGATAGGAATATACTTGTAGCCATCCTTCTGCAATACTTGTACAATAGCCGCTTTACTCTTTCGTACCTTTGGCTTCCTGCCCTTTGTACTGGTTATCCTTGCGGATTTCTCCTTCTTTACCTGCATAAACATAGCCAATTCGTCGGCTGTGATATCTGCATATAGTGTTGTGCTCATTTGTAGAAATAGTTAGGGGATTATTTAAAAAAATAAGGGGGGGGCGTACCCCCCCCGTTTATTAGTCCTCAATTATCTGGAATTTCTGAGCAGGAACTACAGCACGTTTCAGGACAGGTGTACCCATTTTGTCTGTAATTGCCTGCAAATGCTTCTCCAGGTGTCGTACGTATTCTTCGGACTCATTTGTACGTACGTTTTCCAGGTGTTGTGCAACTACGCGGAGCAAATCGAATTTTGCCCGGTCGTTATCCGTAGCAATGCGGTTACGCGATACGTTCACCAAGATTTCGGTCATTTGGATTTTTGCGTTTTTCATTTTTGTAGTTATTTGTTGGCACTATTTGTATAAATAGGGAGCGCAGTACCATCGTTCCCAGTACAATAATACTGCGAAAATAACATTCTGTGAAAAATTTTTTATGTTGAACGGAACAAATATTGATTCTGTTTTTAACTAACCACTCTGTACGGGGGGAATGAATTTAAAAACGATCTCTCCCCTCACTGACCTCTTTTCAGCTGACTACTATTATACTACTGTAAGAGTACTCTATACGAGTACTCTTATATTATTACATTACTATTAGTATACTTCAGAGTACTGTATATAATATACTATAGAGGGTATACTATATATAGTATACTATAATAGAGGTTCATTTTTGTAATTCATAATGTAATTCATTGTATATTTGGGTATGGAGTTAAGAGAACTAGTGTCTGAGCTGATCCGAAACACGTTGCCAAAGGGTGACTTGAGGTCTGAGATGTTTGCCTTCCACAATTCGATGGTTGGTAAGAGCAAATACATTCGGGTTAATGAGAACCCAAAGACTACGTGTGGTAGTTGCATTAATCGTGTGCGTGCAAACGTGATGAAGTATTACCACTTTGAATACGAGCCTAAGTTTGAAGAGTTCTTCTTCACTGGTAAGTTTGGAATCAATAGCATCCCTATGTATGGCATCAATAAGAAACGCTAAGAACGAGGTGGTAACTGGAAGGGGTGCTGAATTGACTTCGTTGCAGGAGCAATTCTTACAGCGTGTCCGCGAGGAGGGCATCGAGCATCAGGCAGCAATTGCCAAAGAACTAAACTATACAAGTTACTACCGCGACAAGAACAACTATGGTACTGCTTTCTATTTGGCTCTTCGCAACGTCGTTAATAAGACAGAAGAGAAAGTTGAGGCAACAAAGGGGATGAACCTTGAGTTGCTGATTCGTATTCGTGATGAAGCTATGGCTAATGGAGACGTTAAGATGGCTATGGAGGCGATGAGGATGATTAACGATATGCAGGGCTATAAGGCTCCGGTCAAAGTACAACAAACAAAGATTGACGTTAAGGCTACCATCGACCTAACCCAACCAACCGAAGATAATGGGGGCTACATAGACATCGAGTTCGATGAAGATTAATCTATACAACCCAAGCCAACCTCAGAAGGACTTCCTGAGTGTTATCCACGACGACAAGCCGTTTATCACATTGATTGTTGCTGGTCGACAGACAGGCAAGACGTTTATGATGATGAACGATGCCGTTATGCGTGGACTCAATAAGCCAAGGACGAGGATGTTTTGGGTAAGCCCAATTCAGGACCAAGCAAACAAGGTGATGAAGGACATTGAAGCTGCCTTTATCAACCACCAAGAATTATTTGCTCAGATAGTAAAGCGATTCGACAGGAAGAACAACGAACTGTACTTCTACAATGGAAGTTTCATAAAGTTTCGCTCTGCAGACTCTGGCGACAACCTACGTGGTGCTACGCTGGACTTCATCTACATTGACGAGGCTGCGTTTATGAACATAGACTTCATCAATGAGGTATTGTTGCCTATGGTGACCCGAACAGGTGGGCGTGTTGTGATGTCGAGTACGTTCAATGGCAAGAACTGGTACTGGGATAAGTACGTGCAGGGCCTTGAGGAAGAAAACTGGGAGCAGGTGAAGAGCATCAAGCGCACATACCTCGACCTTAAAGACCAAGCCGTCGAGAAGACAGTGCTTGGCATCAAGCAGAGTATGACAAAGGCTCAGTTTGACCAAGAGTTCTTATGTAAGCCAGTATCTGGTGATGCGTTGTTTAATAACATCGAAGAGGCGGTACAGCAGGCTGCCCCAAACAAAACTGAACGAGTATACATAGGAATGGATATCGGTGTAGCGTACGACTACACGGTACTAACTGCAGTAAACCAAGATTATGATGTTATTGATATTGATCGCTTTCAGTACAGGGAGCTTAATATGGACGCTGATTCGTTCAAGGATCGCATCAAGGAGTTCTATCTGAAGCACGACGATAGTTTGATGGCTTGTTATTTTGAAGTCAACAACAACGATTTGCTTTTTGACGATATAACTGACGACGACAGGATGTACAAGATGCTGCCGTTTCAAACCACAGGACAGACGAAGCCTGAAATCATCAGAAACCTTATTAAGTTGTTTGAGGACAAGAAAATCACAATTCCAGACAACCTAGACCTGATTAAGGAACTCTATGACTTCAAAAGCAAGAGAAATCCAATCACAGGCAATATGCAGTTCTCGAATAGTTCTGGAAAGCACGACGATATGGTGATGTCACTAGCCATTGCGTGTTATTGCGCTTTTAAAGAGCAAGAAGGTGGCGTAACAATGTTTTTATGAAGTTCGGACTGAAGCTGAAGCTGAACGAGGCGATGATAAATGACACAATCGATGATTTTGTCAAAAGTATCAGCCCAGCAGAACAGATAGATGTAATGCGAGGCGTTGATGCCTTCATAGAGCCTACTTTAAGGGCCGTAGACGCATCTTATCTATACGAGAGGTACAATGTGTACACTGACATCCTAAAAATGTCTCTAACGCAATTTATTTTGTTGGAGTACGCAATCAAGGCAAACTTTGACGAAGCAAAGATTATGTCAATAATACTTCGTCCAAAAGACGAACCTGACTTTGACAACACGGACCAAGAGAAGGAGGAGGCGCATATGGCTATGCTGTACGAGGAGGATTCCCTAACAATGCAGTTTATCCTAAAGTCTCTTATGCACAACAGGGACTACGTACTTTTTACCAAGTTTGATGGTGTCATATACAGCAAAATTGAGCCAGTTGAGGGTGAAGAAGAACAAGAGCAAGAAGAACAGGTAGAAGATGACTTTACGGCTCGCTGGTTTTGGTATTCTGTTGTTAGAACACTCGCAAACGAGGATATGCAAAAGTTTGACTATGTTTATGGACTTAAAATGTCTGACGTTATGGTCGAAATGGCATACAGGGTTCAGTTGTCGCAAAGAATAGAAGCTGAGCGCAGAGCAGAGGAAGCAAGACGAAGGTAATTTGTAAATTATCAAAAGCATAAATGAACTCCCTATTCGATTTTTACAAGGCTATAGCTGATTTCGCGAATAGGCACAGAATGATTGACTTCTTTAAGGTCATCAGTTCGGTAGAGGAGATTGGAACTATGAACCTTACACACCGATCGCTGTTGCTAACGGTGGAATCAACAAACATATCAAGAGAGTTAAACTACATTAGCGTTACTATGAGCGTTTTTGTAGTCGATAAATGCATTGCAGACGACCAAGACTCATTAGTGATATCGGCACAGGAAAACATTTTTGTCATTTCAGAACTTCAAGACTTTATCTTAGGGCTTGACAACGATGTGTCATTCCAAGAAGTCATTCTAGCCCAAGCGCCAGAAACTGATTATACCGCTACTGCAGCAATTTGTCAGTTTACCGCCCTGTTCAACAGAACTTCTTATTGTGACAGCACCTCCACCGCACTAAATCTTGAAGAATGAGTGCAAGGAAGCAAGCCGGTGTTTTAAAATCTATCATATACCAAAAGCTCAGGGATGCCGGGGTTAACTATGATATGGTTCAGGCATTGCGTAGAAACAAAAACGTATACACTGGAACGCTTGTTGAAACAATCCAAAAAAGAAATCTATTTAGGCTGACATCAATAAGATACACAATCAATAAGGAGCTTGATGTTATTGAAAATGTGACAGTTACGTTTAACAACAACATAGCTGACCCATATTACGCAAAGTTTATTGACCCATTTGCTGCAGAGGAAACATTTGATACTCCAGAAGCAACTGTGTCTGGAATAAGCAAGTGGATTTACAAGAAAATACAAAATGGCACTTGGGAAAATCCTTATGGAACAAAGTATGTAGTAAACAACAACTACAGCAACAGAAACGATTTTAAGGTAAAAGAAAAAGGCTCACGCGGTGGAACTTCCAAGATATATGAGTATGACCTTGTTGGATCACCAAAAAGTAAAAAGTATAGAAACGCTTTGGCGTACTTGATATCACGGAAAATCAATAACGATGGATATCTAGAAAACCAAACACCTTTCCTAGCAACAGGTAACTTTTCTGCAGAAGTAGCGCTTGAGGTTGCGCTCGAAGAATTTAGAGAATTGTATCTTAATGATATAGCAGAATCTGTTGAGACTATTATTGTAAACTTGTTCGAATAAGATGGCAAACAATAAATTACAGAATCAAATTGATAAAATCGACGAGTTAAGTCGGTCGCTTGGTGTTTTAAAAACAAGAATATCAGCCCTTGTAGATGAAAACGCAAGTTTTGATGAGATTCAACAGCAACTTGGAAAACGTCTTGATTTAACAAGACAGGAGTTTTTAAAGTCTCAACTCGCTGCAGATAAACTTGTTCAATCTGTAAGAAAAAACAAAAAGGCAACAAGTGAAGAGTTAGAGCTTGCAAATAAACTTGAAATTGCCATTGGGTCCGTTGGAGCAAAGTATGACTCTTTATCAAATAAAGTTTATAAGACTCTTAATGATGCTAAGAGAGAATACATTGACTTAGCCAAGCAAGAAAGAGAGTCTGACCTAAAGTCAGTAAAGGAATCTGAAATTGCATCTAGTCAGCGCACAAAAAATGCAAACCAAGCACTAAAAGATGCTAGGGACTTAGCTACATTTGAAAACGCCAGAAAAGAGAGGCTCCGCAAAGAAGAGCAAGCTCGTTTACGACAAGAAGTAAAAGATTTAAATGAGGCTGAGCGTTTAAAGACGCAAGCAAGGAAAGCAGCATTTACAGAAAAAGTAAAAGAAGCAAAAGCTGATCAGGCTTTATCAGAAAAATTAAACAAGCAAAATGAAAGGCTTTTAAAAAAGCTAGCAAAAGAACAAGAGGCTGCAGCGGAAAAATCTAAGTTCTTTGGTAAGGCTTTTAGAGATGCATTTAGTCCACAGGCAATTGGAAAGGCACTTGCGAGTATCATCAAGTTTATTTCCATTTATGAAATACTTGGACGAGCGATTAGCGCTGTAACAGACTTCTTAAAAGATTCTATTAAAGCGTTTATTGACTACGATAGAAACATTAGTCGTGTAGCTGCCGTGTCCGCAGCTAATGGAGAAGAGCTTGCATCTTTATCTCAATCAATCAGAGCTGTAGCGCTTGAAACACGATTTACTGCAAATCAAGTAGGTGAACTTGCTGTAGCGTTGGCAAAACTTGGTGTAAAGGCCAAGGAAATTCCATCACTGCTTAGACCAATATCTATTGCAGCACAAGCCACTGGTGAAGACCTAACTTCGGTTGGTGAATCAATATTTAAGGTATCAAATCAATTTGGATTATATGCTGGACAAGCTGCAGAAACCTCTGCAATTCTAACAGCTGCTGTAAACAAGTCATCCCTTTCGCTTGATACGTTTAATACAGCAATTGGATATGTTGGCCCAAGCGCTAGTCAAGCAGGACTTAGTTTTGAGCAAACTGCAACAGCTCTTGGTATCTTATCTGACGCTGGTTTTAGTGCCTCACGAGCAGGTACTGGTCTTCGTGGCGTGCTGACCAAACTCAAGAAACCAGGAGTTGACTTAATTGATACACTACAAGAGCTTGCTGATAAAAACATTGGATTAGAGGAAGCAACAAAACTTGTTGGTAAAACCTCGCAAGCACAGCTTATTATACTTTTGCGAAACCTAGACGTTCTTCGAGAAACAACCTTGGCTGAAGAAGGTTATGCGGAACAATTAAAAGCAACGTCATTTCAGATGTCAAGCTTTTCTGGTCAACTTGACTTGTTGTCCGCAGCTTATGAAGATTTAAAAATTAGAGCTGGTGAGTTTTTGGTGTCAAATGAAATCGTTCTTGAGTTAATTGGTGCATTAAGCTCAAAAACTGAAACACTTGCAAGAGGTTACGTGCTACTGAGAAAAGAATCAGAGCGCCTTGGAGACACTTTTGAAGCAAGGGTAGCAAAAGGATTAAGAGAAGGAGCTACTGCTGCAGAAATATTAAACAATATTCTTGAGGATAGTGACGATGAGAACATAAAAGCAATAGCAAAGTCTGTATCTGGTTTAGATTCAAGATTTGTTGACAAACTTTCTACAAGTTTTGAAAATCTTTCTACTGTTTTAAATGGAATTGGTTTACAAGGGCTTGCAAATGATATTCTTCGTTTAGTTCCAAATGAAGAAGCAAGGAGAGCAATACGTGGTGCTACTGGTGAATTAGAAAAACTTGTTCTTGACGAAAAGAGAACTAAAGAGGTTCAGCGTGGATACGACGCAGTTAATGAAAAATACGCAGAAAGCGTAGTTGCAATTGGAAATCTAACCGATGCAGAACAAAAACGACAAGCTGCAATCAAAAGGTCTGGTACAATACAAGCAACAATAAACAACCTTGAAGCGAGAAGACTAGAACTTCAAGAAGAAAATGCTGAATATTTTAAGTACAATATTGCATTTATCGAGGGGGAGATTAGAGCCTGGAAAGAGTTAAAAACTAGTCTTTCTGATTACACAAATAAAAAGAAAGAAGCCCTTACTAAAGACCCAACGGATAAGTATGTTTCTTTATACAATCAGGAAAAGCAAGCGCTTGAACTTCGTTTAAAGGCTATTGACCAAAGGCAAGACGTTGAAACTCGTGCCTACAATCAAAAGGTTCGTGAAATCAATGAGATTTTTGCTTTGCAAAATACTCAGGACCTTAGCGATAAAGAAAAAACCGATCTCCAGATTGAGCGCTCAAAAGCTCTGACTCAAGCAGCGCAAGAGCACAAAGAAGCTTTGTTTGAAATATCAGAAGGTATTGGTCAATGGGACAAAGATGCAGAAGACTTCTTTAATAAATATGCAGCGCTATTTAAGGGTAGTGAAAAGAACACTCAGCGTCTTGAAAATGACAACGAGCGGTTCCGTCAATCGCTTGAGCGTTTGTCTGAGCAAACTTTAAAGCTTGCAAATGATGCAAACATTTCCGGGACAGAGTATGCAAATCAATTCTTGAATGCTGGTGCTGAAATTATTGACCAGTTTACAGACAATCTTGGTGTGCTCGAAAGCCAGTATAGCAAAACCGCATACGGTCAATATCAATTATCTCTTGCTCAAAGAGCATATGTTGAAGAGCTTAAAGGAAATCTTGACAAGCTAAAAGAATACTATGATAGCGTAAAAGATCAACTTGGACCAGAAGAGAAAAAAAGAATTGAAACAGCTCTTGCTGCGCTATCCGCTATTTACAATAAAGCGGTAGGAAATATTATATCTGATGCAGAACAAAAGAAATTAAAAGGACAATTTGAAGAGCTTGGTTCTGGATTCGGAAAGCAGATAATTCTTGGGATAGACCTTACGCTTGGCGAAGGATTTCAAATGGTTCTTGACACAACGCTCAAAGCATTAAGTAAGTTTAATGATACAGCGTTAGAAAATACAAAGAATCGCCTTGAGGCAGAAAAGGCTGCTATATCTAACAGCTATGAAACAGAAGATGAGATTCTTCAAGCAAAACTTGAAAATCAATTAATCACTGAAGCTGAATACCGTGCTCAGGTAGAGAAGAATAGAAAGGCTCAATTGGCAAAAGAAAATGCTATTGACAAAAAAATCTTTGATGCTGAGCAAAAGCGAGACAGACAAAATGCTCTTACAGATTATTTAGCAGCGCTTGGTTCAATTATTCCAAACCTTATTTCTAAAGGAGAGGGAGAGCCAATAACAATCTCTTTGAAGTATGCGCTTTCTGCTGCTTTAGCAACTGCTGCTTACTCTGCGGAGGCAAAAGCAATTAACCAACGTCAGTTCTATCCAACTAGGTTTGCTGAGGGTGGTTTGGTTTATGGCCCATCTCACGATGAGGGTGGTGTTCCGTTTACGGTCCGCGGTCAAAGCGGATACGAGATGGAAGGCGGTGAGTATATCGTCAATAGGAAATCAACTCAACGATACAAATCATTGCTTGACCAAATAAACAACTATGGCAAGTCAAACTACAAGTATGCTGCTGGTGGAGTGGTAAAAGACCCAACAGAAGTAGCAACTAAACAAATCGAGTTGTTAGAGGCTATTGCTTCGTCAAACATCTCCTTAGTTGGTAAATTAGATAAACCAGTTCGTTCGTTTGTTGCGAGCAGTGATTTGCGCTCAGACAATAACGCATTAAGAATCAAGGAACGTAATTCTCAGTTGTAATGGCTTTAGATATTTTATACGATAACGGAATACCAGGTAACGCACCAGGAGTGACTCCAGGAGCAACAGGTTCTTTGCTTGAGGGGTTTTCTATTGATTCTAATACCGTAAGTGTAACATACGAAGCCGGGGCCCCTCCGGGGTTTACACCATCGGTAGGTGACATAGTGCTTATGTATGACTCAACAGACCACACAAACTTTTGCGTTATATATGTAACAGGTTTTGGTCCATATCCACAGACTGGCGAATTTCCAGTAGGCTTTGTTGGTGACTACGACCCAAACTTTTATACGTTTAGACCAGGAAGTCAAGACTACATTGTGGTGTATAGTGAAAACTTATATTCATCGTTACTCGAATCAGTGGCAAATACGTATAAAGTCAAAGCTGAGATTACAAAAGCCCACTACTCAGACCTTATGATTGCCTATAGCAAAAACATAAAGTATGATGTAACTATCGATGATATTCGTCGTAAATTTTGGAACTACTCAAAGGATGCATTATATGCGGATACATTGTTTTTGATTGATCGATGCGAATCACCTGCAAAAGCATATAAAATATCAGCAGACTCAAATACATTTGAAATCTTTAATAATAAGTACAAGAGTTCAATCACCTTTAATGTTGCTGTATGAGCTATCGCCTGAGAGTAAATAATCAGTATCTTGATTTGTTCCCGAATCAGGAAATAAATATTGGTGTTGACTATTACGACACAACGAGTGTTGACTCTATTAAGATTCCGTTCTCTTTTAACACTAGCGTTCCATATACTTCAAAGAACAAGAATGCTCTTGAGTATACGGATGCAAATGGATACAATGGTATATCTCTTGAGGAGTTCCCATATGAGATATATAAAGACTCTGATTTAATTTCGTCAGGAAAGGCAAGGGTTCAATCTGTAACATTAAATTCAGATGAGCCATTCTTTGATATTGAGATGAAGGACAGGGTTTCTGAGTTCTCAAAGTCAATTCGTGAACTCAAAATATCAGACATCTATAATGATGCATTCTCAACTCAGGTTAGGACTCTTGAAACGTATTTATCTGCTAACACAGGATATGGACAGAGGGATATAGAAATCCCATTTGTCGACTTTGATAATATTCAAAAAACAACAGGCTATGAATCTCGTCAGTTCACTTCGTGGGGCACTTCGGGAAAGAAGTTTGGTCTTTTGCCAGCACTTCGAATCGTTGACTTTATTGATCGCGTTTTTACCGCAACAGGTATAAGCTATACGTCAAAGTTTACTTCAGGCACTGGTTCTTGGGACCCTCGAAATCTTTATATGCTCTATCCAACATATTTATCTGCAGAGCCTGTAAGCAAACGAGAGAGTTATTTATTCCCATTTCCATACAACGTAGAGAAAAATTCAAATCAATGGGATGGTGTTACATCTCCAACAATTGGAATTGCAAACTACCACATCCCACAAAAACTTACTTGGGAACCTTTTGGTCCAACAAATTACGCTGTTGATGAGGCAGTAGTAAGTAGGGAATATGGCGACCAATTTAGATGGGCTGGTGGCGTAGAAGATTGGGGCGATGAAAACGTCGGGTATGTCTCGTACGGAGCATCATTCGATGCAAGTATTGAGTTCAATAGTGGAACGGTATCGGTAGATGGTCTTAAAGCTTGTTATGCGACTTCAGACTTTATTGATACAAATGACGAATATGTACCAACCATAGTTAGGATTACAGACTTAAATGATGCTGTATTTACTCCGTATGTTTTGATATACGAATCATACACAAACTCATCTATTCCCGCATACAAGATACCTATGCTTGACGCTGATGGTAATCAATTGCAATTGACACCAACGGCATTCTCAGACAACACTGGCATAGATATAATCCCAGTATCAACTGGAAACTATGATTTTGGAACTATAGAGTTTGACCCATTTGATGCAAAGCTTGACCCAGATGGAATTTATAAGATAAACGGAGGAAGTACATACTCCTGTGCTATCGGGTTAGAGATGGTGAGCGGTAGTCTTATTGTCACAAAATATAAAAAGCTTTTAGTTGGTGGAACTCTAACTGTTCAAGCGGTAGAAACAGGCTTTAATCTTAGAGAAGCTGACGTAGTAAAGAAAAGAATATTTGGATATAATTGGTCGATATTTAGCATTAAAGTTGACAATGCTGGAAACTTATCTGCAACCTGTCCAAATGACAACTTTCAGTTTAAGCGATCGCTCGAAAACAATACGTCAATATCTGTTTATGATTTATTCTTAGATGTTACAAAGCGCTTTGGTCTTAGTTTAATTTACGACTACACTAGTGGTGGAATTATTCTTGACAACCTAAAAGACGTTCGTTTAACAATGGCATCTTTTGACAAGTATTTAGATACGCTAAAGCCATATGAAATATCCGCAGGCGTTCCTCCGCCTAAGACGCTAAAACTTCTCAATAAAGAAAACGGAGGATACTACGACAAGCGGGAAGATCAACTTGCTATTGGTAGCTACTCAAATACGTTTAATGTGAACGGAGTTGGTGAGCAGTCTGTGGAATTTGTGAGCGCACTGATAAATCCAATTAACAAAACTGTTTCTTTGGATCCTTACTTTACTGACCCAATACTATTGAATAATGGATTAGTATCCTTGCAGGAGATTGGAGACATTAAAAACAATATCCCGGACTACGATAAAGTTGGTTTAAGAATATTCTATCTCAGAACCCCCAACTACCAAACAACACTTAGGTATCCTGTATTTAGACAGTACAATGACTACGGTCAGACAATTCGTCAAATAGTATACAAACCATTTGGTCCTTTGTTGTTGCAGGGCTATCCTGTTTCATCAGGAACAGGTAATGAAAAAGATTTGCGATTCGCGAATAACGATGGAACTATTAACGATGCATACAACTACCTTATTTCAACAGAGCGTTTTATAGCGAACGAAAGCAATAAGATGAGCTTTTATGCTGCGGTTCCAGACACTATGTTCCAAAATGGCGACCTCTACAAAAAGAAATTTGTCTTCAATAAAACAGGGGAATACTTTATTGTAAACTCACTTTCTGATGCAAAGATCTATGATGGATATATGTACGGAAAGTTTGAGGTAATCTTTGTAGATTAATCAAATGGCTAAGACTTACAACGACTATCCACAGGCAGCTACTAACAATGCTAAGCGTGCACTCGCTTGGCGTGAAAAGTACGGCAATGAAGTGAAGGGTGGCACAGCTGTGGGCTGGACAAGAGCCAACCAGTTGGCATCAAGAGAGAGTTTGTCCTACTCTACGATTGCTCGTATGGCAGCATTTGCTCGCCACCGCACAAACAGCAAGGTAGACCCTAAGTACGCCTCTACTCCTTGGAAAGACCGTGGATATGTTGCTTGGTTAATTTGGGGTGGAACCTCTGGAGTCAATTGGGCTATCCGTAAAGCAGAGTCTATCCGGAAAGGAACTGTAAAGCTCTATAGCGAGGAAGACAAAGGAATGGTAGAGGGCATTGCAGAAATTGTTCGCTCAATAAAAGACCTTGAGAACAGGAAGGAAGTAGCAATGATTCAATACAAGAATCTCATTTCAGAAGGCGTTGAGATCACAGAGGAAGAGTTTATGAAACTCGTAGGACTCAATTAATTGTATATTATTGAAGTATGAAACCAATGAAGGATTTACCATTATATGACATCGTTATGAAAGATAGCGATGAGAGCGGTATGTATCGTATTTCATTGGTTACAAACCCAGCAATCCAAGAGAACTTCATCTACTTTGCTGACGAAGAAAAAGACTTGTTTTTTGTTGACGACGAAAAGGGAATTATTGTTGGCCCTGTAATCGTACCAAACAAACCAATCTATCGTCGCAACGAAAGTGGAGAATACTACGTTCAGTTCTCTGTGGATACGATTGAAAAGATGATGCGTAACTACGCAGTTAATGGTCTTCACAACTCGTTCAATATCCAACATCAATTTGAAACCGATGAGGTTTATATGCTTGAGATGTGGATGAAAGAAGGTGAAGAAGATAAAAGCAAAATGTATGGTTTCGATTTACCAGTCGGAACCGTATTTGCTAAGGCTTATATCAAGTCAGATGTTATTCGTGATGAGATTAAGTCTAGCGGTCTTAATGGTTTTTCCATTGAGGTCAAAAATTTTGATATGGTAGAACAAAAATTCGAAAGTGATATGGATTTCAAATTTGCTGTAGAGCTTGGTGAGCGTATCGCCAAACTTGAAGCGCACATTGCAAAGCAGAATGAGCAAATCTCTACGCTTATGGACTTGTGGTCAGAATCTCAAGAAGAGTTCTCTGAAGTTCAAGAAAGTGTTGAAGCTCAGGAAGAAGTTAAACTTGAAGAGGTTGCTGTTGAAGAGCCTGTTCAAGAGGCAGCTGTAGAGGAAGTGGTTCTTGAAGAAGAGCCAGTTGCTGAAGTAGTTGTTGAAGACCCAGTTGCTGAAGAGCAACTTGAAGAGGTAGAGGATGCCTCTGTCGAAGAAGCTGAATTGGCTTTGTCCGCTGAACAAGAGGGCGAAGAAGTGCAGGCGGCCCCTGCAGACAAGACAGTTAAATTCGAACGAATCACCTCTGAAAAAATCAAGATGATTGACAACTTTTTTGGCAAGCGTCTATACTAATTTGTATATTATTTAAATTTCAAAACAAATGGCAATTTCAGTTGCAACCCTAGACTGGGGAAATCGCACCCCCGACCTCTTTATCGACTCTATGGTGAAGAGCGCCAAAGTGCTCGATCGTTTCCGTCTTATCGACGGAGTTAAGTCAAAAGTGCAAGTACCCATCTTTGATGCAAGCTTGACTTTTGGTAATGACCTGTGTGTATTCGACCCACAATCTTCTGCCTCTATCGACGAGAAGGAGATGACAGTTGAAACGTACAAGTGGGCCTTCTTGAACTGTAAAGACGTTCTCGAAGCTACCTATCGTTCTGTATTGTTGAAGCAAGGACAGCACAACGAAGAGACTATGGATTCTCAATTCAAGGATTGGGTTTTCGATTACTTCGCTAAGTTGTCTGCTCAGAAGGCTTTGGAATTGGCTGCTACAGCTTTGACCACCGAGCTTGCTGCTGATGCTTCTGTATTGGATTACGACACCAACGCTGCTATCTCTTCTGCTAACATCTTGTCTTTGATGGAAGGTGCTTACGGAACTATGAGCGCTACTATGTTGGCTGCTGTTTACGGTGATGCTGATCGTCAGTTGAAGCCTGCTTTCTTTATGGGCACAGCTGCTGTTCAAGCTTACCAAATCGCTATCGCTGGTTTGTACACTACGACTGCTCAAGGTGTAGTTGAAGGCAACATCCCCGCATACTACGGTATGGAAGTTATTCACTTCCCTTCTTTGGCTGCTGGTGAGTTCTTCATCTCTGCTCCTGAGAATATCGTTATGTTGACAGACGACTACAACGACGTTCGCGCTATCGATATGAAGTACGAATCTGAGTTGTCTAGCGACAAAATCTGGGGTCAGTTCAAGCTTGGCTTCTCTTACCTGAAGGGTGAGGAGATTGTTTACGCTAAGAACTTCGCCTAATAATTAACCTGAGGGGGGCGAATAGCCCCCACTCAACTAAATAAATATAAATAAAATGGGATGTCCTGTTGATTTCACTGGTCTTTCAGTATCATATGCTTGTGGTACTATCTCTTCTGGCGGTCTGAAGACCGTCTACCTTGCAGATAAGGCTGAGTTGGATGGTCTTAACATTATTGACACGACTGGTGGCGTTGCTACCTTTAGCGTGACTACTAGCGTTAAGGCTGACTTGGTTGCTGCTAGTAACGACTTGCTCGAGCTTGGTTTTAACAACAAAGATGGTTTCTCTAACTTCACGGACGTTAAGACTGTGAACGCTGATGGTTCCGCTTCTGCTGTTCCTACCATTGCTATGGAGTTTGTTCGTATGGACGCTACTAAGCGTAATGCTCTTGAAGAAATTGCTCTACCCGGTGCTGAAATCGTAGCTTTCATTGAGACTGCTGCTGGTACTAAGCACTTGGTTGGTTACGACTTCGGTATGTACGCTGCTACCGTTGATGGTGCTTCTGGCGCTGCTCGTACGGATAAGAACCGCTACCAATTGACTTTGGTTGGTGACGAAAATGTCCTTGCATACCCAATCGATGATGCCGAGTGGGCTAAGCTTGTCTAAATATAATCAACCCCAATTCGGGGAAAGGGAGGGGTTTCCCCTCCCTTTTTTTATTACTTTTATTTTATGAAAACTCTAAGCAACGGACAAAGCAACGAACTTTCTTTTGTGAAGGCTCCGCTTATGGCTGACATACCATTCACGGTAAAACTGACAAAGGTTGTTGGCACAACAGAATATGTGTTTGACAACTTATATGATAAGTTTGAATTTGACTTAGCAAAGGATTTCATTGTCCTTGACTTAGATCTAACAGACTTTGACGTACCCGGTGGAGAGTATAAGTTGGAAATCTACGACGACTTCCGTGTATACGGTCGGTATGTTTGTCAAGTGATTGATTATACTTTTGATAATTCTCAAAGTAATGACGAGTTATTTTCTACTACAGTTAAGATAAGTAACTTGTAAATTATTATAAAAAATGAGCATTTTCGATAAAGTTGTTGACTACTTTGCTTCGAACACTTTTGTTGTCGCGAAGGAGACCAACATTGTAACTAATCCGCTCGAAAGGTCTATTGAGAATCTTGATTCGCGATATGCGGTCGGGAACACAACTGCTGGTGATTACGTTAAGTTTGGATATGGAGACGACTTTCCGATCCTGTTGCAGCGTATGTACAATCAGTCACCAGTACACGCTGGAATCATCACCAAGAAAGCAAAGATGGTGGCTGGAAATGGACTAATTTATGATTTGGAGTCTGCATTCAAGGCTCCAATTAAGCGGGCAGAAATTAAAGCATTTATTGCAAACTGTGCAGGAAAGTCTCAGGGTCTTTATGAGCAGCTTGTTCACGCATCATTCCAGCAAGAGCTAAATGGTGCATTCGCATTTTATATCAAATGGAATAAGGATCACAATAAGATTGTTGAGTTTAAATCATTAGATATCAAGGGTTTGCGAATTGCAGAACCAAATAAAGATGGAAAGATTACTCACTACATTGTGCGTAAAAAGTTTGGTAAAGGTGATGTTTCTATGCAGCACAACGAACCAAAAAAAATCCCAGCGTTCGATAAATTCAGCAAAGACCAAGAGCAGATTTTGTATGTCAAGAATCCATACAGCAACAATCACTATTATGGTGTTCCGAACTACATTTCAGCGTTCCATTTTATCAATGCGGACTACGAATTTGGTAAGCACATACGAAACTCAGCTGCCAATGGATTTACTCCAAAAGTACTCGCAACATTCGTTGGACGTAATATGTCTAATGAGCAAAAGAAATTAGAGTTTGATAAGTTTAAGGCTTCATTTGTTGGATCTGAGGCGGAAACAGTTATTGCATCTTGGGTAAAGACTAAGGATGATGCTCCAACTTTTACTCCACTTGACGTTAGCAATTTAGATAAGACGATCGATATCCTTAGCCGTTTAAACGATGCGAAGATTCTCACCGCACATAACGTCACCTCGCCCACGCTTTTCGGTGTTATGGTGGCTGGCAAGTTGGGTGGTACGGGTAATGAACTTGTAAGTGCGTATCAGATTTTCCGCGCTACAGAAACCTTACCAAACCGCCAAAATATTATGGACTCCGTTAATCGGGTTCTCTCTACAGTTGGATATGATAAAATCAATCTAAACATTCTTGAAGAGCCAGTAAACTTGGAGTCAATTAAAGGTGCAAATACTAACGACATACCACAAGACCAATGAGCATCGTAAAAGTCATATTCATTGACGACAACTACGTCTATCAAAACTATCCACTTCCAAAGAAGTTAGATCGTCAGTCTTTATTGTCGTTAATTATGCTTGAGCAAGCAACGTCTATTCAAGACCTTCTTGGAACAGCATTGTACGAAGACCTTGAGCAAAAGGTATTTGATGAAGACTTAACCGAAGCCGAATCTGGCTTATTTAAGATTGTCAAGTACGCCCTTGCTCTTTATGTCGTGCGTAGCGCAATTGCAACTATTCGCACCGCTATAGGAACGACCAAAAACGAAGAAAAAGATCTAGACCAATATGCCCTCAATGGAATCTCAAGTGGGCTGGACTCTAAGATTAGTTATATCAATCAACGGATTGTAAATTACATCAAGGCAGATGCTACGCTCCTAGCTCTTGCTCAGTCCAGTACAAACGATTTATTTAACGAGGAGGATTCTCAAGAGTCATCAGTATACTACCCCGTGTATCCCATTGATGACGACTGCGACTCCAACGCATAAAGTCTATGATGGAAAATCTATTCACGTTTGTCCGCACGCTGGGCAATCAGCGCATAAATGGTAAAAAATTCTTCACTGATCAAATTGGTGTTTTAGGAACCCTGAGTGATTCAGTTGGCGAAGTTGGAACATCAGGTAAAGTTTTATCATCTACAGGAACAGGCGTTGAGTGGATTACTGTTGGCTCATCTGATGTAGGCGAATTAAATGACCTTAAGGATGTAATAATTAGCACGGCATCAACAGGTCAGCTGCTGCAGTTTAATGGTGAGAGTTGGGTCAACTGGACACACGACTTTCTTACTACTTCAGCCACGCTTTCTTCGCTTGCTGACGTTGGCAATGCAAGGGCTAACGATGGAGACATTTTAGTATACAACGAGGGAAGTGGACTATGGATTCCTGATGAGTTTCCTGAATTTACAGAAAGCGATACTCTTGACAGCGTAACAGGAAGAGGGGCTTCTACCGCAAACAACATATCAGTTGGAGCTCTAACAGCTACATCCGTAACAACTTCATTGGTTCAATATAACGGAATAGTTACTGTTAAAAATAACCAGCAGGTTGACCAAGGTGAGCCAAATCCAACATTGTTTAATGTAAACTGGTTAGGCGATACCCATTTCTCTGTTGATGGAGATGGATATGCTACTGCATCTGCTGGATTCAAAACAAGCGGAACAACTGGTTTCCTTCGTTCGGATGGTAGTGTTGACACAAGCACATATCTTACGTCTTACACAGAATCTCAAACATTAGATGATGTTACAACGTTAGGTTCAACAACAACAAATCCAATAACTGTTGGCTCAGTAACAACAGAAGCTGTATACGGACCATCATCACTAACGATGTGGTCTATTACTGGTCAAATTCGTTTAATGGCAGACGAAAATGGTGGGCTAATACCAGACCAAGGAGACCCAGCAAATGTTCTATTTTCCTTTGATTGGATGGAGGATCCAATTGCATATATAGACACAGATGGTAAAATAACATCAAATGGATTTAAGACCCCTTCTGGGACTTCCAGTGGCTTTTTGAAGGCAGATGGCAGCATTGATACCACCACATACCTTTCTGGGCTTCCACAGCGAGATTTAACGAGTCTATCTGATGTAACAATAGATAATCCTGAAGGCGGAGACTTTCTTGTTTATGATGAGCCTTCTGGAGAGTGGATTAATAGCACTATCTCATTATCGGAAACTGATACACTTGACGATGTTACTGGTCGTGGTAACACTACGGCAAATTCAATTGATGTAGGTGGAGTAACCACAGACTATGTTTATTTTGATACTGCCGTTAGGCTTACTGGAGACGAGCGTCAAGGCTATATGGCGTGGAACGCTGATGTAGATACAGTGTCCGTTTACCCATACGATTCTCAGTGGTTCAATATCGGTCAGGATATGCACTGGCACGTTAAGAACGGAACTGCTGAAGACATTGCTCGTGGTACTGTTTTAATGGCTATCGGAACTGTAGGCAACTCAAGTAAGATTGAGGCAGGCTTAATGGTTTCAGATGGCACTGTGAACAGCAAGTATATTATTGGTGTTGCGCTACGTGATATTGCAGCTGGTGAGTTTGGAAAAGTAGTAACGCAGGGTACGATTCGTGGCATTGACACTGAAATTTTCCAAGAGGGTGATGTGTTGTGGTGCGACCCACTAAAACCGGGTGGCCTTACTAATGTAGAACCATCTGCACCAAACTTACGCCTTCCGATTGCCTTTGTTGTTTCAAGCGCGGGAAACGGTTCTATTGCTGTTCGTATTACGCAGGGCAATGTGCTTCACGAGTTGCACGATGTTAGTGCAGCCTCACCAGAAGATGGCGACTTATTAGCTTACAACAGCACTAATAGAATTTGGGAGAACTTCACCCCAGACTACGCAGCATCTGGTCACGACCACGACGACCGATATTATACGGAGACAGAAGTAGACACTTTTCTTTCAGAAAAGGCAGATACACGCCACACACACGAAATTGCAGAAATAAACGAACTTAAGGACGTATTAGATAGGAAACTTGAATCTGAGTCAGACCCTATTTATACTGGTTCCTCGTGGTATACTACTTCAAATAACGCCACAAACTGGGACACGGCTTATGGTTGGGGTAATCACGCAGGATTATACGCGGACCTTTTCCACAGGCACTATATTGAAGACGTAAGTGAACTTCAAGATGTGCTTGACCGCAAACTTGAATCAGAGACTGATCCAATTTATACTGGGTCTTCTTGGTACACCACAACAAACAATGCTACAAATTGGGATGCTGCATATGGTTGGGGTGACCACGCATCAGAAGGATATCTAACATCATACGAGAACAACTATATCTCAAATGTAAAGCTTGTAGACACAAACCTTGTATTTGTTGGTGAAGGGAATGCTTACAACGAATCAGTAGACCTTTCTGCTTTACCATTCCAAGCGCAGGGCAATTACTTGACTGCTGAGTCTGATACTTTAGATACTGTTGTAACAAGGGGTAATTCAACAACTGGAACTATAACCGCTGGAGGTCTAAATGTTATTAGTGGAGCTTCAAGTCAAGTGTCATACTTTGGTTCAACAGCAACAACACAATATGCTGATATTGCACTAAAAACAAATGATGGACAAGGAGAGATATTTAGAGCTGGAACAGCATACGCATATTACGGAGGAGCTAAGGCGTTAAACATTTGGAATAGCAACGGGCCAATATCATTGCATCCAAACGGCATAGAAAATGTTTTGTTTTTAAGCAATGCTGGTAACGTTGGTGTCAATACGACAAATCCAACCTATAAACTTCACGTAAACGGAACATTCTCATCAAACTCATTTTGGACTGAATCGTCTGCTATTAGTTACTGGGGAGTTGAAGGTACTGCATATGGTTATCTTACGTGGGATACAAACTATGCTAGAATAGGAGCCACTGGGAATAAAACATTATACCTTGGTGACGACAATCAAATAACCATTATTGACGGAGGAAACGTAGGTATAAACGGAGCTCCACAATCTAACGAGCGCTTCTCTGTAAATGCTGCTGAAGGAATATGGGCTTTATCTGCATATCTTAGCGGTGTACAGATTGGAGGTATTCACGTAAATGATTCAGTTCTTCAAGTACAAGGTAGCTCTGGAGCAGAAGTACGTCTTTCAACTTCTGGCAATGCTACTTGGAATGGCGATGTACTTGCAACTAGAGTATGGGTTGCAGCTCAAGGATACCTCACCTCAGAGACAGACTCACAAGAACTTGACTGGAATCAGGAAGAAAAGACGCTTACCATCAGCAATGGTAATAGTGTTGACCTTCGTCAGATGGCATCTATTCAGGATGTAGAAAACTACGGCTTTATTACTACTGAGTCAGATACATTGGCTACAGTTGTATCTCGTGGAAGTCTTACCAGCAGCACAATTAACGTGGCTGAAACCACAGGTGGAGGTTATGTATACAGAACAAATAGCGGTTGGGGTAGCTGGGCTAGGGAAGGATTCTCATTTGCTAACGGCTCTGGAACAGTAATGAAGGCACTTGGTGCTTACGGAGACTCTGGAACGTTATTGTCTTATATGTACTTGGGTACGGACTATTTAACAAATGCTTTTCGTGTATATGATAATCACACATATACTCCACAACTAGGCGTAAATAAAACAAATCCTACATACACACTTGATGTGGGTGGTTCACTTAGAACCACTGGGTCAATAACTGTAGATAGTGGTAACCAAATTACCTTAGACCAAAATTATGCTGTTCACGGATATTTGCAGTTCTCCTCTGCTGCATTTGGCGGAGAGAGTGCATTTGGTATGTACGGATACTATGGTATTGCACTTAATACAAGACAGGGTAACGGAATAACGCTTAGAGGAGATTCTAATAACGTAGGTATTGGTACTACTAGTCCAGGACTTAAGTTAGATGTTGATGGAGCCATTAGAGCTAGAGAAGGAACTGTATACTATGGTACTGGCTCATACGAGTATATTTCTTATTCTGGAACAAACGGATACTATCGTGCAAACGGTGTGCATTACTTTGAGGGAAATGGTTTCTTTAAAGGAACTTGGGATGGTAGTGGGAATTTAGGTATTGGTACTACGAGTCCTTCTTACAAGCTAGATGTTTCTTCGGATGTTCGCTTTGGAGGTGGAATTACATTAAGCCCAATAGAAGGGAACTTATACCGCACGGATGGAGCACTGTCGTACTACTCTTTAACAAATGGCGTTTATTTGAATGGAGCTGGGTCAAGAGGATGGCTTCGTTTAAATGCTTCCGGTGAGGAGAACTACCAAAACTGTATAGATATACACGGTGAAACTAACGGTGGTTATATAATGTTCCGCACCGGAAATTCTACTCGTGTAACTATTGTGAATGGCGGTAACGTAGGTATTGGTACTGATAATCCATCTTACAAGCTAGATGTAGCAGGAACGGTAAATTCAAGCGCATACCGACTCTCTGGTGGATTTACTATGTCCAATATGGGTGGATATGCTGAATTCAATAACTGGGTTCATTTGCCCGTAGATCGGGGATTCTTCTCTAGTGTCAATGGCGCACATATTTATCCAAACAATGGCACTTATGGTGCTTGGAGAATAGCTGGAAATAGAAATGGATGGAATGGTTTAGAGTTTGACGCATCAAATGGTCAAGTATCGTTGATGGTAAATCCAAATTCTAATGCAAGTGGATTTCATAATAACGCATACGGATGGCAAATTGAGTGGAACAATGGAACTTTGTACTGTTCTAAAAATTCCTATGGCGGAGGAGTCCAAGCACCCGTTCTTGACTCAGTAAACTATACATCTTACGCTGCAACAAGCGCACAAGGCTCCAATGCCGACACGGCCTACGGATGGGGTAATCACGCTGACTACGGATACTGGAACATAGATGATGAAGATGAAAAGAGAGTACAAGCTTTAAGTGTTCGTTTTGCAGGAGATGTAGAAGTACAAGGAACATTCTCAGAGACATCGGCAAGACGTTACAAGGAAAACATCGTTGACCTTGAGCCTGTAACAGATAAGGTTTATTCACTTCGCCCAGTACGATATAATAAGATAGGATCAGAAACTCAAGAGATTGGTTTGATTGCCGAAGAGGTAGCAGAACTATTCCCTGAGGTTGTACATTACGATGACGATGGACAGCCTGAGTCACTAAACTACACGAGATTGTCGGTCTTACTTTTGCAAACGGTTAAGGAGTTATCGGAGCGTATCCAAAAATTAGAGAACAAATAATATGGCTAATCTTTTAAGCACAAACGTAAGTGGTAGATTATACGCCTCTGGGCACGTTGATACAAACACCGTAAATGCGGCATTCCGATTTTATGATGGTTCAACATTTAGGGGCGGTTTGGGTCTTGATGATTGGGCACACTCTGGAAGTGCTAATGATATCACGTTATATCTTAGTACCGATAGTTCTTTTTATGTATCAACTTCTGGTACAAAGAGGCTAAGGATTAGCAGCGGTGAAGCAAGGTTTATAACCTATGCAGGAGACACCAATTACAACATTCGTGTAACAGGTGGTGACCAGTTTAACGCATACTATGGTGAAAACACCACCACGTTATATCTTAACTGGAATGGTGGAGCAACTCGCTTTGGAGGAGAGGTTTATTCGGGAAGTTACCTATACACCAACGGCAACATAAGAGTTGGTGAAATCTGGGGGTATGGTGGTATTTATCGTTCAGTTGGCTCAATGCTATTTGGTGTTGAGGGTGATGCTGGCTGGTCGTTTAGATCTGGCAACACAGAAAAGCTTTTTATCGGTAGTGACGGTAATATTTATATGTCTTGGGCTGGAGCATACATCTCCACTCTTCTTGATGCCAAACAAGACGCTTCTACCGCTATTAACAAAAGTAACATCGGCTCTCAGTCAGTGAGCTATGCCGATTACACCGATAGAGCATATCACGGCATTATTCAAGATACTCGTTCTGCCCAACTAACTCCAAACAATTATGCTGACTATCGTGTAACCTGGGAGTTTACCAACCAGATTACTGGCATATCGGATTGGCACTCTTTAATGACTATGCAGGGATGGCACGATGGATATGCTGCTTGGCAAATCATTGGACCTTCTAGTACAACCGCTCACGAGAACTGGTATCTTCGTTCTGGTAATACTACAAGTTGGAACACACTTCGTACTATTATACATTCTGGAAACATTGGCTCTCAATCAGTAAACTATGCTGCATCTGCGGGTAACTCAGAAACAACATCACAAAGAAACTTTGAATATATAAGTGTTTCAGGAAACAGGCTTGATATTAATGGTGCAGAAGGACAAATATCATTTAAAGATTCATCTAATATCTGGGTAGGTAATGTTGGATTTTCAGGCGATTTAGGCATATTAAGTTTTCCTGGAAGGAATGTACGTATTAACTCCGGTTACAACGGAACTATTGAGTTAAATACTGGAACTGACGGTTTTAATAGTGGTCTTATATCAATCCCATACGGTCGTTTAATTGTAAATAATAGCTACATTGAAGCAGGTACTGCTGTTTACTCACCTATTTATTATGATGGTAATGACAATTCTTATTACTTAAACCCAAATAGCTCTTCAAGAATAAGAAATTTATACGTTGGAGATTCTGGAAGTGATTGGGTAGATACTGGTGGTTGGGGCACACAGTTCCATCTTTCAAATGGACCACACTCTATTATAAGAGTATACGCAAGAGATGAGGGCATTCAAACTGGTATGTTCTCTCACGTTGGCGGTCAATCTAAAGTTGGTTCTTTAACAAACCACGACCTTACTATCATAAGGAATTATGACACAAGAATGACATTTTACAGCGGCTACACTTATGCTAATGGATATGTTGAAGCTGCTGATTCTTTACGTGCACCAATCTTCTACGACTCTAATGACACAGCATATTATGTAGACCCAAATGGTGAATCTAGTCTTAGTCAGTTAACAACTAACACTAGGGCAAGATGGAATATGCCAAGATACTGGACAAATAGACAACAGTATACTGGTGATCAAGGATACTGGACTGGTACAAACGGATGGGCAAAAGACCACGGAAATTGGGCGAATGCTTGGCAAGGGGGTTTTTCTGGATGGGATATCTGGGGTGAAGGAACTGATCATCCTCAAGGTGCTGGATATATTCACGCACAAGGTATTGTTTCTGGTCAACATTACTCAACATCAAATGTTGGTTATGGTTGGATGATGGTCGGTGCGAGTAATGCTACAGACAACAGATACTGGCTCAGAGGTAAGTGGGATACTGCTACATCTGGTTGGGTAGAAATGATCACTAGTGGCAACATCGGTTCTCAATCAGTAAACTATGCAAGTTATTCTGGTGCTGTTTATGGCAATCAGGGTGGCTCATTTGGACTTAATGATACAAAGCTATACCTAAGAACTAACGGAGACGACAATCACTACCTCTGGAACGCAGGAGATGATTGGGAAGAACTAAATGCATACGAAGGCACTGGTTTTAGAATAACAAGCAGTCAAGGATCTAGAGGTGTTCTTTATGTTTATGGAGCTTCAAATGGTGGATATACATATTCGCCATATTCATTCCGTGCTCCAATCTTTTATGACTCTGAAGACACTGGATATTATGTAGACCCGAATAGCGAATCTAAGCTTAGGAAGTTGTTTATTAACAATGGTGGTGCTTCTGGAGTGCCTTGGTCTAGCGGTCTTAATATGGGAGACGGTTCTAACTACTGGAACTTAATTCAAGACGCTGGAACGGCTAGACAGAGGAATTACGGAACTGGAGGATACGACTGGTTTAATAATACTGCCGGTACACAGTTGATGTACCTTTCAAACGCTGGAAACTTGAGCGTTCACGGCTCAATAACAACTGGAGGCAATGCTGTTATCCACGCAGGAAACATAGGTTCTCAGTCTGTAAGCAATGCCGATACTGTAGATAGTCTTCACGCATCTTCATTCGTTAGAAAAGACACTACTGGTCAGTATCTTAAACCTTACTATGAATACGGTTCATATTTAACATCAGAACGCCCTATTGACCTTGTTAACCAAATGGGTGGCGGTGGCCTTCGTGTGGACTTTATGTACCCCACATACACCGGTGATGGAAACTGGGGTCACGTAATAACTTGGTCAGGATATAATGGATACACTATGTATCAGCTATCTGCCAGCTATGGTCCCGGTGTAGGAGCTGAGCTTTATATGCGAAATGAGGTAGATCACAATAGAAATTCGTGGTCTTCTTGGAGGAGATTATTGAACAACGTTACTGACTCATATGCCGCTAATATGAATCAGAATGTTAGGACAATTGATACAGTATCTTTTCCAGAAATTAGGCTTAATGGTTCTACTGCTAGAAGACTTTATGGTGAGTCTGTTGGTAGTGGTTATAATTGTGTAAGAGTACAAGGTAACTGGGAGACTTTTGATATAATGGGTCGAGTACTAGACTGGACTGGCTCAAACTTGCACTTTGGTAATGGTTATAATGGTGTTGACCACTCCAGCCATTATGTTATTGTAGGAAACCCAGTTTCTTACTTCAAGGTAGAAGGCCCAATATATGCCACTGGTGATGTTATTGCGTATTATTCTGACAGAAGACTTAAACAAAACATTCAACCTATAGATAGCGCAATAGATATAATAAATAAGATAGGCGCTTATACATTTGAATGGAACAAAAAGTCTGAGGAAGTATGGTCTAAGAAAGAAGGTGACAAGGATTTTGGACTAATATCTCAAGAGGTAGAGGCTGTTTGGCCAATGGGTGTAGCTGTGCAAGGAGGAAAGGATATCAATGATAAGTATGGATATGGGGACCCAAACTCAGAACACTATGACCCTTTGCATATTGAAAAAAATCCAGAAGAGTATAAAACTGTTAGATATGATAAAATGGTAACTCTTGCTATTGCTGCTATAAAAGAACAACAAGCACAGATTGATCAACTTAAAGAGATAATCAATGGCCTTACGAAGTAGCGGAGCTCTTTCAATAGGAGATATAAGAACTGAGTTAGGGTCTTCAAGCGGAAGCTTGAGGACTCTCTCTGGGCTTGCGGGCTTTAGCAAACCTGATGCTATATCTGAGTTTTATGGGTATAGTGCCCTTACGGCAATAACCTTGACGGAGACCGGATTTGACGATACAGAGCAGGGGTGTAAAAAGGGTTCAATCTCAGAAACGCTTTCTTACTACTCAACTACAGACCCGGTGGACGTTGGCTCATTTATCTATAATAACAATAAAGAGATATTCAACGGAAACAATCAGTGGTTCTACTATCCAAGCGGAACAAAACTGATTCAAATTGAAGAAGGTGGAAAGGTGGCGGATGTGTATTCTTGCGAATAAATTGTATATTAACTAAATAAATAATTCAAAGTATGGCTATTACAGCAACTATTGATAAGTTTGGTATGACTTTTACAAACGCATACCACAAAATTACTCGCCTTAACTACGAGTCTTCTGACGTTAAGTCTTACAACTACGTCCCAGCAAATCCTACTGTAGACACTGATGGTAATCCGGTTCCCGCTATGCCAACAGCACCAGAAGAGAGCTGGAATAAAGTTTTGCGGTGCAATTTTGAGGTAGCCACTTATGCATCTGCTGCCACTCGTGAAGCTCACGCTGAGCCAATCTACCGCACTCACTATAACTTTGAGGTTAGCGATACAGAGGACAATTTGTTGGTTCAAGCTTACGCTCATCTTAAATTGCAAAACGATTACGATGATGCTGTTGATTGCTAATATTTCGTATATTAGTAGCACATTAATGTAATTGATTATGCAACACGTAACAGAAGAACAATTAGCTAAAGGTCGAGAGATCAAAGCTAAACAACAAGCAATCCAAATGGAGTTGGGTGGTTTGTATGTAACTCAAGAGGATATTAAAGTTCGCCAAAATAAACTCGTTGAAGATCTTCGTAACTCAGGAAATGAAATTCAGGAGTTTATGAACACACTTGCTGAGGAGTATGGTCAGGGTTCTTTGAATCTTGAGACTGGCGAGTTTGCTGTTGGTGAACAAGTTACAGAGTAGTCCGCCTCCCTCATATACTCTCTGTTGAAAGCCCTTCGGGGCTTTCTTTTTTTGTATATTATATTAAAGTTTATACTTTATGTGATATGAATCAGAATGATGGCGTGATTGTTTCTTGGATAGGAAGTAGCATCACATTTCTTACTATACCTATTAATGAATATATTTCTGCTGTGTCTGGTGTAATGACCATCGCTCTGACCGCTATTCTTATCTATAAGGCCATTGCCGAAATCAAATCTAAAAAGAAATGATAGAACGGATATTTGTCAATTGGAAAACAACACTTATAGGTATCGTTCTAATCGGTGGTTCTTTTGGAGCTGTATATACAGGAAACGCCAAACTATCTGAGGTTGCTGCGTTTATTATAGCAGCTTTTCCCTTTTTTTATATGAAAGATGGCAAAAAGTAAACTGCAAAGCGCAACTACATACGTTTCAAAAAGCAAGAAACGCCACAAACACTCTAAGAAGGCAAGTGCTAACAAGTCCTCTAAAAATTATTCAAAACCTTATAACGGTCAGGGACGATGAAACTAACAAAAAACTTTACGTTAAAGGAGATGATTCATAGCAACACTGCTAAGTCTATGCGCATTGCAAATCTCCCAAACGAAAAACAAGTGAACTACATTCGTGAGCTGTGCATCAATATACTTCAGCCTGTTCGCGATCACTTTGAAACCGCAATCAATATCTCTTCAGGGTTTCGTTGCCCTCGTTTGAACCTAGCCATTGGCGGAGCAACCACGTCGCAGCATTGCGCTCTAAATGGAGCCGCAGCAGACATTCAGATGGAAGAGATGAATGCAGATATTTTCAACTACATCAAGAATGAACTTGTATTTGACCAACTTATTTGGGAATTTGGTACTGACGAAAACCCAGACTGGGTTCACGTATCATTTAACAAAGCACAAAATCGCAAGCAAATCCTCAAAGCAATCAAAGTAAATGGAAAAACAAAGTACAAGCCATTTTGATGAATGGTTAAATCAATTAGACAATGCGCCAGTTCCGACCTGTAATATTGATAATCCTGACGAGTGCACTTCTTGCGGTAGTTAGTGGATGCAGAAGTGGTGTAGTCTTAGTCCCAGAGAGTGTGATTGTTCGGGACACGGTAATTGTAACCAAGGAAAGAACACTAACAGACACAGTGACATTGTTCAGGGACACGGTAATTTATCAAGATCGCGTAAAAGTAAAGGTTGACTTTCGAGATAGTCTTGTCTATCTAAATGTTGACTGCCCTTCAGACACTGTTCGTGTAAACGTCACTAAATATGTATACAAGCCAGCAGAGCCAAAAAAAAATGAATTTAAGGAAGTAATTATTTGGTTATCTGTACTTTTATTAATTATATTTGGTCTATTGATTTTTGTGAGATATAGGTTATTTGGTTAAACGAAGAAGGGGGCTTACGCCCCCTTTTTTATTTTCCCTTAATGCTATCTTTCCATTTTACCATACACACGGCATATCGCTGAGCTGGTGTTGGATATTCTTGTAACATTGTTTCATCTGACATACATCGTTCTGCGTATTGTTTTTTGTTCTCAGTGTCAAGAGGCGCTGGAATCGGCATCTTCGTTAGGTTTATCGTTATACAAATAATTACAGGAACAATCTGTTCCGTTGCAGGTGCAATTACCTACCCATTTAAACTGTTCCATACTATTAATTTACCAATTTACGATATGCCATTTCCGCCACAAATGCGGAGAAACAAGCGTAAATAATATTAATTCCTAAAAGTAAATCAATAATAATTGATGCCCAAAAGGTAGCGCACAAAACGCAGTTAAAAGGTTTAAAATTTAGGTTCTCATCGATAAACCGAACAAACGGATCAAATATATATAGATAGCAAAACAGGAGTCCTGTGCTAACAACTATCAGCCAAGTTTCATATAAGTTCATAGGTCTTTACTTATGTTATCATCTTTCATATAGCGAACGTATTTAATTACTATGTCGCCATCTTCAACCAAACGAACTTTCCCTGATATCTTTTGACCATAGACATCGCTCCAGTTTAGTGAGGTCATTTTATTATACATCGCAGAAAATATCATAGATATGATTAGGTTTGCTGCGCTTTCATTTGGCCTGTAATAATGCAGGAACTTTTCACAGCATCTCATTACAGCATCATCAATAAGAGCCTGAGTCAGCTCAGGATTCTCTGGTGACTTAAATGATGAATTTGCTATTTCTCCAGAGCGGTCAAGTATAAACCTTCCAATCTTATTTGTAAGTCTACCTTGCTCAACAGAACGGACAGCCTCAATCTCTATCTCGTCCTTGTCGTACCTCATCCTCAATAGCATTTAACATCGATAGTATGTGCGGTAGGTATTCTGCAAGTTCAGATGGTTTCATACCAAATTCTTTTGCTATACCAACAAGTGTTACTTGTCGCTTGTCTACTACGCGAGTTCTAATTTTCTCATATAATTCAATAAGGAAGTCCGCCTCATCCTGTGTCAGGATTTCGTACGATTCATCCATTCTTTTTCATCATAAGGGCGAATGATCTTGCAGAACTCAGGATCAATCTGAGCAATCTCATCCATAAGTTTCCATTCTTTCTTGTACGCTTCTTTTATTTCTTTAAGCGTTGAGTCCTTACCAGTGTTTGCAAAAGCCGAAGCCATAGCTTGCAGCTTTTCATCAATTAAACTGGCGATTTCCGGGTTTGTGTGATACTTAGTTGCCATACAATTTATATCCTTTAATTTTTAATTTAACCAAATACGTATTTTTCGGTAGAGTTCCATCGAATGAGATTTTAACCGAAGTGAAATACTTTGGAGTGTCATCCGGAACATACCCTTCTTGGACAAGGCAATCAGATAAAAACTTTGAAACAAGAATGCCGTTATCAATATCAAGCCTGCTATTGTAGCTAATGTCCAAACTATAGCTTTCGCAAGTAAACTTATCGTGATTAGAAAGCTCAGCTTTAATACTTCCTTTATAGTCATTTTTATATTTAAGTCTTGTTGCCCAGTGTACACCAGCGTATATCTTATTAAGGCTTGGTGGCTTTGGCAGGGTTAATATTATTTCTTCCAATACTCAAGAACTTTAGAGTCTCTTATGTTCAAATAGCCTACCACTTTTGTTATCTTTTCTCTGTTTGAAAACTCAGTAGTCTTTGGCATATTTCTTTCTTCCCAAGCTGGCACTGGTAGTTCAGTTAGGGTGAATACAAAAACACCAAAGGGCGTAGAGTTAATGTACAATGGTACTGTACGGAACTCTAACGCCCTGGCGAGTAGGTTATCGTATTTTGCTTTTTCTATGAGAAGTTCATCGTAGTGAGTCTTCCTACACTTCAGCTCTATGTCTGAATTTGTATAACTTGAATAACAATCATAGAAACTAAACTCGTCTCGACAAGTTTCTAAATCAGCAATGTGATTTTCCTTTAGATAGTTAAATAGCTCTCTTTCATTTCTGATTAGCATCATTTAAAGCAATCTTCAGAAGAATTAGATAACCTATTAGGTCAACAACTGTATCTTCTGTATTATCATTTAGGCCCCTGTTCTTTATGCGCATAAGTTTGTCATCAATCCTAGCGGTTAGAGAAACGATTGGATCCGCATTTCCAAAAATAGCAACAGGCTTAAGGGCAGAATCACCGTATGCAGCATTTTTATGAATCAGTAAATCACGAACAGAGTTTGCAACTTCTGTAATTTTTTCTTCAGAACTTTTCATTCTCATCAAATAAAGATACTTCAAATTTATAGATTTTCTTAACGCCATTTGACTCAATGACAAGCCTACCATTTATAGGGTTAAAAAAGATGTATTTATCTGCGTGTCCAGTGTAATCACCAACATCAAACTTATACAGTTCTCCGTTTATAATTAAGTCTAAGTTGTCATCAAACTCTGCGCTTGTAATGCGCTCTATATTGAGAGCGAAGAAGAGCCGTAGGGCGTTGCCCCACGACCTCCTGTACTCATTAATTAGCGAGTGCTTGTGCATATATTTTTGTTCCATCAAAATCGTTTACCTCGTAGTACCTGTTCATTATTCGGTCGTAGTACATATACACCCATCCAAGTTTACCAACGGCCTTTGGCTTCGCCTTGACCACTGATATCTTCACCTGATTCGGCTCATAGGGCACTCCGTTGTTGTCGGTTAGTCCGTATGGACACCTCCATATGTTTATCACCATCATCCCCTTTCGCGACCACTGCATACCCCCTGCGATGTCGTTCATCGTAGGCACGTCAACGTATGGGATTCCATCCTTGTACTTCACCTGTTGGTGCTTGGTGTGAACGGTAACGATTGTGTGGTAGTCTCGCTCTGCAGAGTGCTTTCGAACACGAGTCAGAATCTGACCTATGGCAATGTCATCACGAACACCGGAAGACACATCTGTCTTTATTTCGGTGAATGGGTCAATGGAGCATCCATCAATCTTGATGTCATATCGTTGCTCTACATCTGCCACAGCAGTATAGAAGCCTTCGATTGTTATGTCTTGCAATCCCGAATCAATGATATAGAAATGCTTGGTGATAAATTCTATGGCAAGTTGTGCCTCTTCATCCGTAGCAGTAATCTTTTCATTGATCAAGAATGGCTTTCGCAGATACACCCAGCATAGTTCAGCAAAGACCTCAACTGGGCTTCCTGTCTCAGGCGAGTACACTGCCCACTTCCATCCTGAATACTGAGCAAGATTCATCATAATCTCAAAAGCAAATTGAGACTTTCCTTGGTGAGCACCTGCATAAATATAGGTGGTGCTACCTCTTTTTACTGAGTACTTGTCGTACAGGCTGTGAAACCCTACCCAGTCTCCTTTCTTCATCCCATCGTTCCTCAGTTCGATGAGCTGTTCTTTGAGTTTGTCCGCATCAAAAATAAATTCCCTCATTTTTAAAATTCTTTGTTGTAGTCCTCTTCTTTATGGTGAAACGATTGTGAAATTGGGCGCTGTTCATAGCACTCCTTTATAAAGAAATCCTTGATTTTCTTTCCAGTCAAGCCATTTTGTAGCATCATCTGATAAACAATCTCAGGATTTCTATTTATATCATCTATGCTTTTGGCACGTGATACAAATTCGTATGGCCTGTCTTCAGACCCCTTGTACACGTTTGAGTAAGACCTGCCGGATGTTACCTTCCAAGCAAGTTGTACTCTGTACAAGTATATTATTTGCATTTCTTCGCTCATAAGTGCATTTCGTTTTTCCTGTATATGGTAACTCCGTACCACAGCCAACCAATTGAAATTGCCCTTTCGCATATGTTCGAATCATAGCAAAAAGATATGTGTGGCAACAAGTGAACGCTACCAATAAATTTAAATGTTTCTATTTGCATTACAGTACAGGTTGAATGTTTATATTTCTAACTGATATGTTCAGGTCTACCCTTTTGACAAAAAGAAGAGCCTCCTCCATTGTCTCAAAGTCCTTCTCTCTCTGCTCCCATTGAGCAGCTTTCGTTTTGCTTTGGTCAAAGTAGGTGTAGTTAACTCGATATTTCATTTCTATTTTGTAATAATTTACCCTCGTTTAAGAATCAATGGTAATCGTTACGCTTGTGGCTCACTATTGAGCCGTATTCGGAACTTTTCCGAGCTAAAGTGCATTATTTGACACTTTGAGGGTGCATTATTTTACACTTTGACTGAGTGGGGGAGGCGGCTTTGATCATCCATTAACCCACCGCCTCCCAACAACCTACTCATTCCTTTATTGAGCCATTTGTCTATCTAGCCATTTGCGATACATATGTGCTGCCATCGCTAATCGCTGTGGATAGAAAGGCCAATCTGCCTTTAGACGAGCCATTGCTATACGCATAAACTGGTCACTCGATGTCTCTTTCTTCTTCATCATCCCAAATTTGTGCGGAACTTAGGTGATCATTGAAGTACTCAAAGTAGTGCTCACCGGTGTTCCCATTTTGTCCAATAATATCCATACGTCTGTTATACTCTTCCTCCTTTTCAATCCATTCGGCATCAAGGAGTCTTTCTTCCAACAGGTCTTTATCCTGTTGTTCAGCGTGCTTTTGACATTGGTTATCTACGTGCTGTTGGCTATCACCAAGGTCATCCCAATACAAGAATCTGTAATCGCTACCCATAACAAAGAGGTTGAAAAAGGGGGCTTTCGCCCCCTCTCACAATTGAATAGTTACGACATTAAAAAGGGAAGTCGTCGGTCCCTGCGTTTACAGCTTTCTTTGGCTGATACTCATCCTGAACCTTCAGGTATTTCTCGCCATCGCGCTTAGACATTAACTCAAGATTCACCCAACCACTTTGGTTCTTGAGTCCTTCGAATTGTTCGAAATCGCGTGGCCCAAAGGCAATTTTAACGATTTCACCGAACTTGGTCTTGACCACTTTGGTCTTACC
>Ga0196905_1000046_pt1 | contig 41448 bp, 12 predicted proteins | sample CB_VirMetaG_3_FD_169098 | JGI IMG/M metagenome (GOLD analysis project Ga0196905, IMG submission 169098) | Freshwater to marine saline gradient viral communities from Chesapeake Bay - CB_1508_1S Viral MetaG (v3) (version 3) | ecosystem: Environmental > Aquatic > Marine > Coastal | place: USA... | reverse complement strand
ATAACGTGGTAGTACAAGTTAGCACCGAAGATGTTGTCAACAACACCGTAACGGGTTAACAAGCCAACACGTGGCGAGAAGTCGTTAGGACCAATCGTTCTCTGAACCATAACAGGAATGTATGGACAGTAGATAATACCAGTGTCGTAGAATTCAGGGCCTTTGTAACCAAGCAATGCATACTCAACACGAGAGGTACGAGCACCGGAAGGTGTGTAAGTACCTTGATCAGGCTGAGAAATATAACCTGCATTGTTTTCGTACTGAGCTTCTGTGCGGGTGTCACGGTAAACGTTGAAACGACCGCCGAGGTTACCAACTTTGGCAACACCAACAGGCTGGGTGTTAACGTTACCCTGAACGGGTACCCACTGGAACTCAGGCAACATCTCGAGGATAGCTGCAACTCTAGGTGTACAAACGATGAAGTTAGCAGCACCACGTCTGTTACGAATAGCAATTCTATTTGCTTCAATAATGATTCTCTGGTAGAAGTCTCTGTTACGCTCAACTAACCAGCGACCGTCAGCAGACTGAGGAGCCCAGATGGAATAACCGTTTCCGGATCCATTATCAAGAGCAACCTGAACCATACGCATCAACATTTCACGATCGATCTCAGCCTGCAACTCGTAAGACATTGCATTGGTGAGTTCGGTATCGATGTCAATACCATTCATGTTCTTAAGGTCCTGCTCGAGCTCAACAGACCAACGAGCGGCCAAACGACGTGTACCAGCTTCAACAGCTGTCTTCTCAAAGCTAACAACGACCTGAGGAATACGTCCGGTCAACTCAAAGTTAGCAAGAAGTTTTGCAACACCTTCGTCCTGATTGACGAATGGGAAGTCTGAACCAGCACCTAAACCAGACAATTTTTCGGAAGATGTACCAGTGAAACGTGTATCTAAGAACTGATAACCTAATTCCTTACCATCGGCATTGGATCCAGAACCGGAACCTCTACCAGAAGCAGGGTTGTTAGCAGTGTTTTCAGCAGTACCATAAGTACCCTGACCGATACCGTCAATACCATTACCAAGAGCGTCTGTCTCGTACTTATAACGCAAAGCAAATGCTAAGCCAACGGGACCACTCATAGGCTGAACACCAACGATTTCGTTAGTAATCAACTCAGGGAAGGTACGACGAATCATAGGAATAAGAATCTTAGGCAAACGGAAGTCACCAGTTGCGTATGTGTCACCCTGACTGTAAGAGTTAGGGATCTGATTGCCATACTGACCGATGTTAACACTACCATTGCTAAGAGCAGATCCTGTTCCGCCTGCGTAGTTACCATTCTCGTTTAAACACCATGCCTCTTGGTTTTCCAAGAGCATAGCCGTACTCAGACGCTGATGGTCGTCTGTGATTTCTTTGACATTATCAGATTTGTAGTCCAATACAGGACCCCATTTTTCTAACAATGCTTTAGCCCTATTCTGATCGATATAGGCTTCTGAGGGTTTAATAGTATTCATAGTTTTATGTATACGGGTTTGTAAGCACTCTACCAAGAGCGCTGGAAATTCTTATAAAAGGGTATCTATCAATGAGATTAATACTTACCGAGCTCGCCTAAGTAAGCGTTAAAGTAAGGATTCTCAGATTTCTTAGACTGTTGCTTTGCAGACTCACTAATAACTTGGGTAGGTCTGTCAACGTCCTTAGAAACGGAATTCTGTCTTTTTGCTTGCTCATGCAAAACTTCAAGATGCTCTTCATGATTTTTATCAAACATCTTCAATGTATAATCAAAGTTCTCATTAATAAATTTGGCAGATTTGCCAGAGAGGACTTTCTTACAAAACGCAGCTTTGTCTTCAGATAATTCGGAGCACTTACTTTCAAGTGTCAACTGAGACTTAAGTCTAGCATTTTCTTTAGCTAATTTTTCAGCAATAGAGCTGATTTCATTAACTTTATTAGTGGACTCGTCAATTCTAGCTTTACCATCAACGATTGCATCTTTAATTGCATTCTTCTGTAAAGCAGCATCAACTGCAAGTACACCACGTAACTCAGATAGCATTTTAGCTGATCTCTTATTCTTAACTGCCTCATTAATACTTTTCTGAGGAACAAGTTTCTCAAGATAGACATCAAGGTATTTACTAACCTTATTAACGATATCACTCTTAAATTCAGAAGCTTCTTGTGTGAGAGCTTTGCTGTATTTCTCAACCACTTTGATCATTTTATCAGAATGGTTCTTATCAATTGCTTCGACAACTTTGTCTAGCTTTTTAGAGTGGTCAATATCAATGGCTTCAAGCAAATGCTCAAGCTTGTTAGCATATTCGTCATCCTGTTTGACGAGAGCAGCCTCAACATGAAGCTGAACCTTCTTGTTAAACGCTTCTTCAATCTGCTGCAATGTTTCCTCAGTGAGGATGTCTTGAGCTTTTTCTTGGAGTATATCTTTGATGTTTTCCATATTAAAATAGTTTCTTTTTAGAAGCTTTATTGATCTTGTGCTTCATTTTGTCTTCTACAACAGATCGTAAATTATCATGAGCATTTTTATATTCGCCATTGATAATATTCTTTACAAAATTTTTAATTTCTTTACGCTGTTGAATCATAAGATTTATATCTAATATTTATGCTTTACCGTCCAATTTTATCTAAAAAGTCAATAATTTGGTCTCTTAAATAATCATTCAATTCTTTTTTAGGTAAAGTTTTAATACTTTCTTCGAATGTATCATAAGATTCTTCCCATCTTCCATCCTTAGCTAACACAAATTGCTTAGATTCTAATATACCATTAACGAATGCTTTTGGGCAAGAAGGATCGGATACACAATCAACTGCGACCAATCTCATTTCAGAAACCCTACTAACACCAGGTCTGGTTTTTTCTTCGGATAATTGACCTAATGCCCTTGAGCTCATACCGACTTTTACACCGTCATTGATTAAACTCTTAACGATTTGACCACATGGTGTAGAAAGTACTTTTGACTTACCATAGAACATATTACCTTCTGACCACAAGTCAGTTACCATATGGCAAGCACGTTCTAGGTCAACTTCAGCAGATGTTGGGTGGTTTAATTCACCCATACTTCTGTTCTCATTAACCATTTCTCTCATATAACGATCAACTTCACGTTGTAATTCGTCTCTGGGATAGAATCGTTTGTTACGGTTAACGTCTTCAGCCATCATGTAAGGGCCTTTGATATAAAGCGTTTGACCTGAGCCAGTGCTTTTCTCTTCGACGATGTACTCAAAAGCCTCTTTAGGCGCCGGATTTTCAACTAGTAATCTGAAAGACATCTTATTTAATATTTATACTATAATTTAATTTTTTCAGCAATTAAGCTCTTTTTCTGTAAGTATTTTGAATTCAATACCTTTTTTCTTAGCCCATTTTTCTGCTGCTTCCCACTTAGCTTGATTAACAACCCACGTTTTTTGCTCATAAAGCATTGTACTTTTACGCTTATATTTTTTAGGTTGTGGAGCTTTGACTTGTGAGGAGGGTTTAATTTCAATTAGATAAGTTTTAGTACCTGATGACTCTTTTATAGATATGAGACCATCAACGAAATAACGGTGAATCCTACCATCTAATGGGCTTTGATAAGGAATAATTACACCTTCACTGTTCCATGCAACAATGTTTGGATTGCAGTCACACCAACGGAAAAATTTTAATTCCCACCCAGATCTGTAAACTGGTAAGGACTTTCCTTTATATTTTTCCCTCAGTTTTGGTCTAAAAACTCCTTGTTTAAAAGGCATATTTTTATTTAAAACTATCCAATCAAGAACAAGGTCGGTTCAGCATCACCCATACCTGGAGACGCTCCAGTATAGAGTTGCTCTTCTAATCTTTCTTTTTCAGTTCGACCTTCTTCTAATAAATCATAATTGAGAACACCGCCTCCAAATAGCTGAACATTACCGTATTTACCTCTTACCCTACCAACTACAATTTTGGATAACGCAAGAGCGTATTGGTAAACCCATTCTTCTTTTATGACCCACGCAATAGGTTTTTCGACATAACATTCTAAAGTACCCCAAAACTGTTCGTCTTTTGGTTCTGGGTACATTTGCATCATTTGAGTACGATCATTAAAGTTTATAGCTTTTCTCAATGCTAACATTTTCTCTCTCGTATCAAGCCAATTCTTAAGAGTGTACCAACTTATAAGATCAAATCCATAATTACCCATTGAGTAACTGAAGTATGTTTGTTGAGCTAAAGTTTGTTCAATTGTGAATAAAGTGTTAACACCATCAGAGGAACCTACTTCAAATCCGCGAACTGAAACAACTTTTCTATAATCATCTAAAAGATAATCATAAGCTTGATTTAACTCTAATTGATTAGGTTTTAAATTATCACCAACTTGATAAATGTATGGGTTGGCTGCTTCACCAATAACCATTTTACTCAAACTATATAAAGGAGCAAATTGTTTACCGCATTTTTCTTCGTATCTGAAATTGAAATTGGGATTTAATTTTTGAGCTTCTGTTGTGGCAATTTTTGTTTTGTAATCGGAAAAATCTGAATCTCTTCTAGCAGAAAATAAAACATCCATTCTTATACCCTTACCTCTTTCATACAAGTCGGAGTTAAAAATGATATATTCTCTAGTATAACCAGCAAACTTTGTAAACATTTCAACAGCTATGCTTATGTTTTCATAAAGCTGATCTTGATGAATTTCTACGTTAATTAATGGAGCTCCTAAAGATCTTGAAATGCGTTCTCCTAATCTACTATAACCACAAATAACATTGTTTAGGTTAGTAGAGTAAAAAGAACTCAAGGGCATTGCTTGACTGCAGTCGATTACGGTTGCCATAGAAATATTTAAGCAAACGACTCTATTGTAACCGACACGGCGTGAGTTACTCTATTAGAATTCGGCACATAAGCAGTAACTGGTAATTTTTTTATAAGTTTATTTTTACCGTCTACTTCAATTGCCATATTTTTATTAAACCTATTTTGATACTCTAAACCCGACCCGTTTCTACCAAAAAAAGCTGGCATAGGGTGAATTAATGTATTATCTTTTACTGATTGTCTTTTCCAGATATAAGAACCAGATTCACTATTAGAAGGATTAGTACCAATAGTACCGGTACCTAATATTTTAGTATTGTTTTCCCCGTCCCAATAAATTATAAATTTAAAATTAGTAATTTGTTCCTTGCTCTCGGAATTATCTAATCTACCGTGGTAATAAGTAACAATTGATTTTGAATAGTTGAAAGGTTTATCAAAAAGTAAACTCCAAGTACCTGATTCAATATTAGAATTGTTAGAAGATCTACTTACAACTTTATTAGTAATTACATTTTCACTATTTGATGCTAAAGGGTTGTTGTTATAAAAATAACCTAAACCTAAATTGCCGGTATAATTAGAACCGATAGATAAAGCTATAGTACCTTGAAATGTATCAACTACTGAATTTTTTCTTGTTTTAGATGCAATAGATATAACATTACCATAATTATCAAAGGTTACACTTTCAATTTCACTTTTTATTTTTTTTGAAAGTGAGACAGAGGAATTAGTATTGTTAAAATTTATATATGTATTGTTTAAAGGTACAGGAAAAATAGAAGTTGAATAATTTTTTAAATAACCTACTAATGATTCTGTATTAAGATTATAATTAAAATCTTTTGGAGCAGTACCGATTAAAAGATCATCATAAGAAATTTGATCTTTAGATGCAGATAAAAGTTGTGTAATACTCTGTTTAGGCATTAGAAATAGTTAGTTAAAATTAAACTTACATTTACATTATTATTAAGATATGTATTATTTCGGGTTCTTATAACGGTACCTAAAGGTAGACCTAAAATCTTTTTATTTTGACCGTCAATAATAATTTTTGGATTTTCAACAACTTTTACAGTTGCTTGATTCATAACTCCTATAATAGTTTTTACTCCTTGTGTAATAGAATCGTTAAAAATAACCGAATAATTATAATTTTCATTACCAGCGACCATACCGCTTCCAATTACCTTACCTGTACTCCAATAAATGTATAACGTATAATTAGATTTGTATAATCTTGGTAAACTATTGTCATTAGTTTGGCTCATTTCTATTTTAGTAGTTACAACATTTTCATAACTTTTGCTAAACAAATATGTCCAATCATAATCGTTTTGTCTACCATCACTGTAATTTATTTTTTGAGCATTACTTGCTGCTCCGTTTCCTACTTTAGGGTTCCAAAAACTATATTGATTAAAATACCCAGCGTTGCTACTACCTACACCGACCGCATTATCTACTATTGAAGCCGGTTGAGGGGAGTTAAAATTTTCTGTAATTCTAGTTTTATACCAAGTAGCAGCCGATCCAGAAGCCATTAAAATTTCTTCAGAAGCACTTGGTTCTGTATCACTAGTATAATCATACACTCTACCATATTGGTCAAATTTAAATGCAGCAACATCAGCTAAGTTAACTGTTTGGCCAGCTACTTTTGATGATATTGGAGTTTTTACCCCGTTAATATATGCATCAGGCATTATGTATTGTGTGTTAAATGGAATAGGAAATAGGTTAGTATATTCTTTTAGATACTTACCAAACTCATCAAATGTTACATTCTTGTTAATATTTTCAACGACAGTTTCGTCTACATCAACAAACGTAAGTACATCGTTTGGCTCGATTTGATCAGCGAACGCATAATCTAAGTCTGATATTTTTCTATTGGCCATTTTTATTATTTAATTAACAGTTTCTGATATAACAGCAAACTCTTGAATAAGATAATCATTATAATCTTGGCTATCTTCTAAAACAAAATGAGATTGAATAATAGACGGCCACGTTTCTAACATTATACCATTATTATCAGATGCAAGATATATTGTCTGTCTTGGAGGTTGTTCAACATTAGATTGAAATAATTTTAATAATAAACTTTGTAATTTATATACTTCACCTAAAACTCTATTTACAACAGCTCTAGAAAAAATTTCGTTTGTACCAATATAGTTATTCATACTAGTTTGATAACCGGTAATTTTTAAATCATCTTCGGAAAAATATGTAACACCGGTAAATTCAAAACTTTCATCCCTTAGTAATTTAGAATTTATTTTTCTATAGATAAAGTTTCTTAGTTGTAAAGTATTCTTTAAAATTTTGTTAATAGATTTATTATAAGCAAAACTAGAAGCAAATTCTTCTTTCTTAAGATGTAATTCATCTTTACTAAAAATTTGAAAATTATAATCTGATAACAAATTAAAATAAAATTCATCTTCTTCAAATACAAATATTACCCCTCTACCATTATTATTACTATAAGCATAAATTACATCATTATTATTAACGGTCTCAATAAGGTTAAAAAATTTATAACTAATATCAGAACTAGTAATATTATAATTTGCTAAATTAAATTTGCCTATTATAACTTCTGTATCAGTAAAATATTTGTATATATTTTTTCTAGTTAATGCATAAAAGTTATTATTAATAGGGGAAATTATCAAATCTAAAAATTCATCAGTATCATTAACCGATATATCTTTTTGTCTTAACAAATTTAAATCAAAATCGAATACTAATAAAGTACCATTAGCAGTTAACCAATAAAAATTATCATTATAAATCTTAATTGCAACTGGAGGGTAAATTTTATAAGTAGCGGCTTTTCTTAAATTTTTAACAAATCCTAAATCTTTATCATAAACTTTAATACACTCATTACCTTGATCTAAAACATAAAGATTGTTTTTGTAAAAGTCTAAAATTTTAGGTTTATCAAATGAATAATTACTTCTTACTTCACCTTCACCACCTATAATTTCACTTTCGTAATATTTATTATCTCTATGATCATCATGAGTTGTAAAACCTGATATGTTTAATCTAACTATATTATTTCTACTTTCATCTGATATGTATAAACTATCTTGATAAACTGCTGATCCATTTATCTTTAAGAAGTTAAGTTTATTATTTTCACCATACGTATCAGTATAACCAGCAAATACAAATTCATTAGTAGTTGTGTTAGAACTCAATGATTGTATTCTAGTATCAGAACATAAAAATATATTTTTAAATCCAGGTAAGTTAGCCCTACTTAAACTTAAATTATTTGCCTGGTCAAAGTTAGAAGGGTTATTTTTAACTAAACTCGGAGATGTACTATTGTTAGTGAAAACTATCGGATTGTCTCCTTGTTCTACTGTACATACAACATTATCACCAAATAAATGAATATATGTATCTGTAGATCTATTACCGAAAAAAGTACCTCCATTTTCTCTAGTAGAAAAAATTAATTCAAATTTAGACTCATTGTAAGAAGCTATTAAATTTTGTTCTATTAAAATTTCAACAACTCTTTTAGACGATAAATTATCACCATTATATTCACCAGATAAATCTATAATATAATTTACACCCACCGGTAAAAAGTCTACTTCAGGGTTATAAACATTATTGTATATAAAAATTATATTGATAGTAGTACCGTCATAATTAGTCAAATAAAAATAAGGTATTAAATTTGCTATAACATTACCATCACTATCAAACTTCAATCCAGATCTAAAAAAATTACCTTTTAAGTAAACAGACATTACTTTACCTAAATTATTATTTTCACTACTACCTAACCAACCTTTATAATTTTTTGGTAAGTCGGGATTTGCAAATTTAGAAACAGAGTAAAGATACATTAAGTTAGATTGTAAAAAATCTAAACTTTTATTAAAATTAAATCCGTTAGCTAATTCATTTACCCCAAGTTCGACATCTTTTAATTGATAAGGTAAATCAATAATAGAACTTAAACTTCTATTAAACGAATAATTATAATTTTCAAATTCTGTTGAAATATTAATCATCTTTTTCCCAAACTATTTTGTTAAGTTTTGTGTTAGCAGGTAAAACTTTATAAATGCTTGAAACTATTTCTTCACTAATATCATCTTGTAAAGGTTTATCAGTTATACCTGTATCTTGAATAGATATATTTACCAGGTTACTCTTTCTACCAGGTAATTTATTCTTGAAAAATCTGTCAATTGTTTCAACATAATTTCTTTTACCTGTTGGTAATTCAAAATGTAAGTCTTGTATTTTATATTTACTTCTCACTATGTTTGCTATATCGTATAGATATAACGGTGTGTTATACATATAAAAATCTTTTAGCTTAAAGCTACCGTAGTTGTAATAATTTACATCGTTAAGATTATCATTAAGTTTATTATTACCGTAACTTGCTTCTGTACCAATATAAATTGAATTATCAAAGATAGTACCGAAACTATATTTACCAGATTCAAAAGCATACTTATCTACTGATTTGCCATCAATATAAAATTGAAACAAACCATTAGTTGTATCAAATGTTACTGTAAAATTATGATAACCTGGTGAAAGATTTGATAATGGGTAAGTTAAAGTTGCAGTTTCAAAAGTCTGAACATCGTAAATATTAGGTAATTTAATTTTGCAAGTTATATTTTCACCGTTATCAAAATTATTTCTTAGATAATCATAATTATTAATGTTATAATTTTTTAAGAACCCGGTCTCAATATTAGATGTTATACCAGTTAAAGTATTTGAACTATTTTCTAAACTATTATCTACTCTAGAATAAACTAATTTACCATCTGTATTATTAGAGCTGAGACTTATAATAGATAAAAGATTGTTAATTTTCTCTCTACCGTAAAATTCATCAATTATATCAATACCTTTACCTACACTATTTTCAAAACCAGTTACTGAAGATAACATTACAATTTTAGATCCACCAAACCCTATTTGATTGTCTAATTTATCTATAACTGCAATTTTGTTATTATCATAAATGCAATATAATGAACCGTCCTCTATAAAAACATAATCGTTTATATCAGCATCAATTTTTATACCTATGTTTGTTGTTGATATATTATAATAATATAAATTGTTAGAGTTAATATAGTAAATTTCGTTATTGTAAATTTTAGGATTATAACCAGATAGTAAGAATACCGAATTATCTTTTACAACAATACTTTGAGGATCACCACCACTTACATCAACAATTTTGTAATTTAAATTATTATTTTGTTCATATGTAAGTGTGTTATAATCAACTCTATACCAATCATTATTAATTAATACGAATGAAAAATTACCATAACTATAAAAGCTTTTATCACTGCTTGTTTTTAAGAATGGTAAAAATCTTTTATCTAATGTAGTACCAATATAGTTATATTTTGTAACGTATCCTTCACTATCAAAGACTAAAAATATACTATTAGGTTCAAATCTTTGTACGCTAGTTATATTATTCTCAGTTGTGATTGTTCTTATAACTGACCCTTGAGTGTTAAAAAGATAAACTTTGTTACCTTCAAAAGCTATTGAATGAGGTGTTATTTTTCTATAGTTAAAAATCCCGAACCCTTTATTAGTATAATTACCAATTATTTGAGATCCGAAAGGCAAGTTCCAGTTTTCATTACTAATATCAACGGATAAACTAAAATTATCAAAAGGCGAAACAGAATCTAATGGTTCTGATAATACTTTAGCAAAATAATTACTATCAAAAATTATCTCATTTTCATATACTTTTCTATCATATGTAGTTGTAAAATAATAATCAATATTGTTAACAATAAGATTTGATGATAATGAATCAACAAATAATTTACTATTTTCATTACCTACATGATGATAAGCATATAACGCCCCTTTTTCAAAAGTTAAATTACTCGTAACATCATACAAATCGTAAACATCGTTATTGTTATTTGTAATTTGAGATAAACTTTCAAAATCAGTTTGAAGTAAAACATTATAAGGATTTACACCAACTAAAGCATCTATATAACTTAACTTTGATGGATTATAATATCTATCTAACCAAACCCCTTCGTCGTTAATATCATTTCCTCCAGATAACCAAGAGCAAAGATAAGCATTAGTTTGTGTATCAGAAACCCCTCCAAAAGGTGAGCTGTATTTGTAATTGTTAAGCTTCTTAAAAATTTTATCAGAGTAGTACGGGTTATCGCTTGACGTAGCACCGGATATAGCTAAACTACTATCATTAATATTAAGTTTTTCATACGGATATATATTATATGGCATATGAAAATAAGTTAATGCATCACTTTTAAAAGTTTTAGTTAAAGTGTAACTACTATATCCTAAACCAATATTTGAATTACCCTTTTCTTGTTTTACACCAGTAAATAAATTTTCGTAATATCTATGTTTAAAAGAAGGTTGATTTAAAAATACACCTCCTTGTGATTGGGTGTTTTCTACTGTCTTTTGATTTTTTAAGTTAAGTATGTTTAAATTTAAATTTCTATTCAAATATGGGTCTATAGAATAATACTCATTATTGAAAAGATAATTAGTATTAAAATCATATGTACTTTTTTCTTCATCAACAATAATTTTAGTATTGTCTAAACTTTGTTTATATGTATAATTAGAAGTAGAAATTATGTCATTTAAAGTAGATGTGTTAACTCTTAATTTAAACAATTCAAAATTCTTGAATGGCTGTACTCTATTATTTGAAGGAGGTAGTTTAAATGATAGAGAGTTAGTTTCTTGAGAAACATATAAGTATTGAGTTTTATCGTAAATCTTTTTACTGAAAGAAATTACGTTATTATTTCTATCATAAACGTATTGAAAGGTATTGATATCATTATTACCAATAGCATCATACCCTGTTAACATTATAATCTCAGAGTTAACATAATTGTATGACAAATATCTTACTAAATTACCTTCTGTATGTTTAATTTTACAATTAAGATTATCTATAAAAAAGATTTCAAAGAATGATTTGTTATCTGAATAGTCTGCAAAGGTTAATTGAGTTAATGGATTTTTACCTGCAGGAATTGCAGATAAATACATGCTAGTTGATTCAGATATAATATAAGATGTAAAGGTATAATTTTCTGGTACATCTAATATATCAACTGATAAGAAGTCATTGTAATTGAAATCATCAGATAGAAAGAAAGAGGAATAATTGTTTATCGTAGTATCTTTTGTACCAGATAAACAATTATCCAATGTTAAATCAAACCCATGATAGCTATTACGATTAGTATTTTTAAAACTAACGTTGTTGTCTAACTCATAAGTTGCACTTAAACTTGCAAATGTGGAACTATTAAGTACCTTTACTTCCATTTAAAATATTTAATACAGAAGCATCATTTAGTTTTCTCTTCTATCTTCAGCTTTGTAATATTCAAACCTTTCATGATAGCAAGGAGTTGCTAATAGAATTGCAGGTTTAATATGTCCCTTAACTGTTTGCTGATAAATGTATGACATCCAAGTTTGTTCAAACGGTGCTGCCCATTTCTCTTCAAGAAACATCTTCTTATTACCTTCTTTTGAAACTAACTGAGGCCAGTTACAATAGAATACCTCTCCATCAATATAAGGTAAACCGTCCATATTGTAAATATGATTGTATTTAACTAATGGAGCGTTAGGATCTAAACCGTTAGCCGGTAAATATTTCTTTTCTGGCCATACTTGCTCTCTCAGTTCTTGAGGTACGTTATACCAAGACCATTGAGTACGATTATCTCCAAAGAATTCAGTAAAGCAGAACTTAAGCAAATCAAATCCATGCTTTTCCATAATCTTGTGAGTCTTATCAAACAAGTTAGGAATATATCTTCTAAATCCACTTTCACAATAACCAACTTCTTTATCGTGAATATACATATCATCTTCAAGAAAGATATAATAATCACCGTCTGTCTTGTCAAAGTGTTCGGCTACCCACTGTCTACCTCCGCAAATACCGATATTATCTCGTTTATGCTCTGTAAAATTATAAAGATCAAAAATAGCTTCATAATCAGCATCTGTAGATCTATCAGTTGAATTATTCAATACAACTTTTTCACATTTCTCAAACCATTTATCGGTAGTTGACCAATTTTCACACAGTCTTAAGAATTGAGCAGGTGAATTATAAGTGATCACATAAAGATATGTCTTAAGATCCTCAATAGGTCTTGTTCTTCTAGTTGTGATTAACTCTACAGTATCATTTTTTAGATGCTCAAAGAAACATTCAAACAGACCGTCATCTCTGATCATGGTTCTGTCTACTAAATCTTCATGTTTGTAAGTCAAAATAGTGAATACACTCTCTTCTGTACCCATTTGACCTTCATCTAATGAATTTTTTAAGTAATCGTAGTAAAGACTATTAACTTTTGGTATATAATCTTTATGACCACCAAATACACCTGCTCTTGCAACGCGGGTTGTCTTATCTACATTACAATATGTGCGTAATCTTTCATGATCAAAGCCATGAATTTCATAATTTTCGTACGGAAAACATACGAATAAAAATTTCTGCAAGTAATGATGAATTTTATTAATAACTTTATCGTGGGTAAAGTACCCTTGATGAACTGTACTAGTAATACCACCATCAACCCATAAGAAATAATCGGTATTAAATGGATTAGAAATAGCAGCATCATTGAGTAAGAACATCTTACTCATTACCATTGGATTGTACAGTTCTAACCCAGCCTGAGTACTCTCTGCGAGCCAGGATGCTTTGTTATACCAGTCTGGGTTAGAACGAATCTCTTGTACTTTGTCGTAGAATTCAAACCAAGTTTTAAACTCCTCAGCTTCTTTAATAATAACACTGGTGTTATCCCTACTTCTACGCTCCCATACGAAATCTTCATGTGCTTTTCCGATAAAAATAATCATCGGAGCATCAGTTTTTAATAGTTCATCAAATTTATCTAGATAATGTTGGAATGGTCTATTAAACCCTCCCTCCATTTCTCCACGTTTAAGGTCCCAAATACCAGTCACTATAGTCGTTTTAGAAGGTCCTTCGTTAGATATTGTTCTCTTAGGTTCTTCTTTGTCTTCTACTATAGTTCCATCTTGGAAATAATCACCTTCTTCAACGTTTTCAGGTACATCTATAAAGTTACCGTCGGCATCGTTTCTAAAACCATTGCCTTCAACACAAAGACCTAGTTTATCAACCTCAACCCAACGTCTATTTGTCTTAAATTTCTCAATCTCACTACTATGGAAAGCCATAATATCACAACCTTCCTGATTAGTAAGAATGTAACCTGCAGCAATTAACCTATCAAATAGTTTAACTAACTTATCTTCTTCGTTATTGAATAACTCAAACTTAATAACTTTAGGTAAATATTTTTCTAAGTTAAATCCTAAAAACACTTCATAATCAAAACCTTCTGTATCAACTGTACAGAAATCAATCTTTTCAATACCGTGTTTTTCTAATAGTGAGTTAGCAGTAACTACATCTACTTCAATAATATCACCATGTTCTTCAAGTAATGCTTTAGTTTCAGCATCTGTTTCAAAGCCATTCTTAGGTGGTATAAAAGAACCCATACCTACAATAGCTTCATGTAAACCATCTGATTCAATTTTACTCCATGGAATGTAACACATTAGCTCTTTTCGTTCAGTATCCGAAACAGCTACATTCTCCGTAATACAACCTTCTGGTAATTCAGTGGTTACATACTTTGTAAGTGCTTTAAATGCATCAGGTATTGGTTCAACGAACATACCTCTCCATTTATATGTTACCATATATGCAGAAATAGTATCGTGAAAAGTACCATCACATGAACCAATCGATAGATTGAACATAGGGTCACCTTTTCGACCATAGTGATGCAAAATTATATCATAAATTCTCTCGACTTGCCAGGTGTTGAATTTTGTTGAAATTCTACCTTCATAGTCATCCCCTACTATATGATTGTGAATATTACTCATTATAAATTCCGTTCGTTATTTCATGTTTTGAGTGAGGTAAGTGGATAGGGTGTGGACCAATTCTATCTAACCAACCTTTGCTAGCGCTGTGAGGTAACACAGCCCACGATTTAGGTTCTTTATCACTGCAGAATTTCAAAAAGAAACTTGCAGCATCTTTGGCACATTCTTCATCAATACGCCATCTACCTAAGTCTTCTCTAAAAATTTCTTCACCATCTGCATCATGAGCTGTACAACACCAGAAATCACAATCAGCATGATCAGGTGTTGTAATATCAGCATTAGCTATCCAAATATCTACACACCAGTTTCTTCCAAATGCATTCTCCCAATCTTCTTTAGATGCATAAATTTCAGGATTATCAATATAATTAGGTGTTGGTGGCTCGTGTAACTGAGGCCAAGTGTACTCCATAACACCTCTTCTATCGAATTTGATACCTGTATAACATTCAAACTCTTCTAAAGTACGTTCAGTACCGAAACCATACTTACCAAAGTCAAATGTTTGTTCTGTTTCATCCATTCCAAATAAAGTTCTGTTTCTGAAATGACATGCATTATTAACAGATGACCAACCATAACTACTACCTGAATCTACATCATGGTCATCCCAATGTTTATCTCTACCCTCTCTAGTATATTCATGCCAAGCAATAAGCTTATGAGGGTGAAATAGATCATAACCGTGGGTAAATGCTCTTGCAGCAATGCTAATCTCTTCTCCATGAAAATAATAATCAGGGTCGTGAGGTATTTCTGTACAAAACTGACCTAAAGTAAAACAAAAATGAGCAGAATAAAATCTAGATCTCATTGGTTCAGTTCTAACTCTGTAATTAGGCATTGTAGCTGGTATAAAGAAAATAGCACCTTCTGGAATAAATCTATCAAATTCCATAAACCAAGGGTCGGTTTCTCTACCATCTGGGTCATTATGAGGTTTATATGAAGGTAAATATGCAGTAAGTAAAGGTTTCTTATGACCTTTCTTTTGCAATTGTTTTACCATATCAATGCATAAGGTATCCCAACCTTCTGCAAACCTATGATGTGAATCTAGCTGAAGGGTATATGTTTCACCTTTATATTCATTCTGAACAATATTTCTAGCCCAACATACTCCTCTAGCATCTTTCCAATCTACATCGATAATTCTAAATCGTGGGTCGTTTTCAAACTCTGGAATTTCATCAAACGTGTCGCCTGGCTTAAATTGTCTGCAAATACCGAATCTTAAATTCTCTGGTTTATTTGCATTATTAATACAGTCGTGTAACGTTTTAGGTAGTTCCGGGTCTCTATACGAAGCAATTTGTATAAAAATAGTTTCTTCTTTCATAGCATCCTGTTATTATGTTTTTACTTTGGATCAACAATATCTTTAGTAATCTTATCTAACCAACCATTATTATGGGTGTATGGTATTACTGTATATGATGCAGGTGTTTCTGGGCATGTCAATGACATAGGAAATCTAGCTGCATATGGATCTTGTCTCTCGTCGTAAATTTCTTGAATCTTACCAATGTCGTAATCTTCTCTCTTTAGCTCCTTACCTTCTGCATCATGCACACCTACATACCAAAACTCGGTATCTTCATAGGTCTCAGGTAGCTCATCCCAAGGGACAAAGAAGTCTATACACCAGTTCTTACACCATTCTGTTTGATCATGAGGGGTAATATTTTCATAACTAGGTGTTTTATAATCTCTACAATCAGGAGAAATAGCTCTTAGTTTAAAATTAATACCAGCATATTCTTCAAATTGTTCTACTGATCTAACTTTACCAAATCCATATTCATCACCAAAGTTAATTTGATTAGGATCTTCACCATCCATACCGAATAGAATACGGTTACGCTTATGACATTGATCATTTACTTCATACCAGTCATACTCTCTACCGCTTGATCTATTATTATCATCCCAATGATGAGGTCTACCTTTTCTTGTATATTCATGATAAGCAATAATCTTATGAGGATGGAATAAATCATATCCATGGGTGAAAGCTCTTACAGCAATACTAATTTCTTCACCATGGAAGTAATAATTAGGATCGTGAGTTACTTCTTTACACATCTTACCAGATGCAAAAGCAAAGTGAGCTGAATAAAATCTACTTGGAATAGGTTCTCTTTGTTCGTCTCTATCCATTGATGTAGGTAAAAAGAACATTGCACCTTCTGGAATGAATCTATCGATAATCATCTTCCATGGGTCTACTTCAAAACCATTATTTAAATTACGTTCTCCGGTACCATCTTTATTCTCTAGCCATGGCTTGTAGCTAGTTATATAACCGGTAAATAAAGGCTTTTCATGACCTTTATCTTGCATGTAATAATACATGCTTTTCATTTCTGAATCCCAATGATCAACAAATCTATGATGTGAATCAATTGCTAAAGTAAATTCATCTTCACACCATAAGTGTTGTAATGAATGTCTAGCCCAGCATGTACCGTGGCCTCTTCTAGCATCTACTTTAATTACTTGAAATCTGTCATCATTTTGCATGAATTCGAACATGTCCTTATCATATTCATCATCTGGGTGCCATTGCCAGCAGATACCAAATCGTAGATTTTCCGGGTTATCAGCCCTTTTTATCATATCTTTAATAGTTGGAATGAGTTCAGGGTCTCTATAAGCAGCAATCTGAACGAAAATACGTTGATTACCTTTTCTATTCGGATCTACATTTTCATGGTAATATGTACCTACTTTATCCCAGGGTTCATTTGTTTGTTGTTTACCCGGGGTGCTAATTTGTAAAGAAGGGGTATCTTGTTGTGAATGTTGTACTTCTACAACTTTTTCACTACTAGTACTTTTTACAGACTTTAATCTATTTTTCCTAACAATCTTAATACCTGGCATATTTTATTTTATGCCAGGTATCGTTGATTTCAACTTTTAGTATAATGATATGCTAGTATTGGCAGATGGGCCACCAAAAGTACCATAATTAACTCTGAATGTACCGTCACCTCTTACAAAGTAGAATGAGAAACTATCAGCGTAATGGCAACAACCACAAGTTGCTAAAGCACCAATGTAAGAATAACCATAGCATGCATTAGTGTAAATAGACACCCAAGTGTTAAACGTTGTACCTGTAACGGTAGGTCTAACTATGAAACATACGCAACACCATGTAGCACATGTACCGCATTGTAAACATGTATTCATGAAAGTTTGAACACAGTTATTATTTCCACAAGTTCTACTTATACAGGTACATACTACTGGCGGTGTTGACGTACGCGTACGCGTTGGAGTTGCAGCTCTTGTACTCGATGGAGTTACAGGAGGTGTTGAAGCTCTGGTCGGTGTACGCGTAGGTGTTACGGGAGGTGTACTTGATTTAGTACGTGTATAAGTTGGCGTTACAGGAGGTGTATTTGATTTAGTACGTGTATATGTAGGTGTGTATGTAGGAGTACGTGTTCTACTTTCCGTAATAGACTTCGTTCTCGTAGGAGTACGTGTTTTACTCTCCGTAATAGATTTAGTTACGGTAGGTGTTCTCGTCTTGGATTCAGTTATAGACTTCGTTCTGGTTGGGGTACGTGTCTTCGTTCTCGTATACGTCGGTGTGTAGGTTGGCGTTCTTGTACGTGTAGGTGTTCTCGTTCTCGTGTACGTAGGTGACTGTGTAATCGATTTTGTTCTAGTAGGGGATTGGGTTGGCGTTCTCGTACGTGATTGGGTTGGTGTTCTCGTACGAGTACGTGATTGTGTAATCGACTTCGTTCTGGTTGGCGTTCTCGTACGTGTAGGTGTATATGTTCTCGTACGTGTTTGGGTTGGTGTACGTGTACGTGTACGGGATTGTGTAATCGATTTCGTTACGGTTGGTGTTCTTGTACGTGTAGGTGTTTGTGAACGTGTCTTAGTTTGGGTTGGTGTACGTGTACGTGTACGTGATTGTGTAATCGATTTCGTTACGGTTGGTGTTCTTGTGCGCGTAGGTGTTTGTGTACGTGTTCTTGTTCTCGTACGTGTAGGTGTTTGTGTACGTGTTCTTGTATTCGTAGGTGTTTGTGTACGTGATCTTGTACGTGTACGTGTACGTGTAGCTGATTGGGTTGGTGTTCTTGTACGTGTAGGTGTTTGTGTACGTGTTTGGGTTGGTGTGCGTGTTCTAGTTGGTGTCTGTGTGCGTGTCTTGGTTCTTGTTTGCGTTCTCGTACGTGTTTGGGTTGGTGTTCTTGTTCTCGTACGTGTGTATGTAGGAGATTGTGTACGTGTTTGGGTCGGTGTACGTGTACGTGATGCTGTACGTGTTGGTGTTTGTGAACGTGTCGGTGTTTGTGTACGTGTACGGGTTGCTGTTCTGGTCGGTGTGCGTGTACGTGTACGTGTCTGTGTAGGTGTTTGTGTACGTGTTTGTGTTCTCGTTCTACTTGGCGTAGGTGTTTGTGTTATTGATTTCGTACGTGTAACGGTTGGTGTTCTTGTACGTGTTACAGCTGGTGTTGCTGTTCTGGTAGGTGTTCTTGTACGTGTAGCTGTCTGAGATTTTGTTCTCGTCTGCGTAGCTGTACGTGTATTTGTTGGTGTTTGCGTACGTGTCGGTGTTTGTGTACGTGTCTTAGTTCTTGTTCTCGTACTCGTAGCTGTTCTCGTATTAGTAGCTGTCTGCGTATTAGATTTTGTTCTAGTAGCTGTTGGCGTTTGTGTACGTGTCTTAGTAGCTGTTCTGGACTTAGTACGTGTTGGTGTTTGCGATCTCGTACGTGTATTGGTTGGCGTTTGGGTACGTGTAGCTGTTTGAGTGTTAGATTTCGTTCTCGTCTGGGTTGGTGTTCTTGTACGTGTACGTGTAGATGTTTGTGTTGCTGTACGTGTTGATGTTGGCGTTTGTGTTCTAGATCTTGTACGTGTACGTGTTGGTGTATTTGATCTCGTACGTGTACGTGTAGCAGATTGTGTAGGTGTTTGTGTACGTGTCCTAGTTGACGTATTAGTGGCAGTCTGCGTTGCTGTCTTAGTGTTTGTTGGTGTTGGTGTTTCAGTACGTGTTCTAGTACGTGTTCTTGTAGGAGATTGTGTTCTCGTTGGTGATTGTGAACGTGTACGTGTAGGTGTTTGCGTTCTCGTTCTTGTAGATGTTCTTGTCTGTGTTGATGTCTTAGTCTTGGTACTCGTATTAGTGCGTGTATTTGTTGGTGTTTGGGTTCTTGTCTGTGTAGCTGTCTGTGTTGCAGTACGCGTATTTGTAGGTGTTTGTGAACGTGTACGTGTTACCGTTTCGGTTGCTGTTCTGGTAGACGTTCTTGTTTGTGTAGCTGTTCTTGTTCTCGTTGGTGTTTGGGTGCGTGTACGTGTTGGTGTACTACTACGTGTTTTAGTATTTGTAGCGGTTTGTGTAGCTGATCTCGTAGCTGTTCTAGTTGGTGTTTCAGATCTGGTTGGTGTTTGTGTACGTGTACGTGTCGGAGACTCTGTTCTCGTCTGCGTAGGTGTTTGTGTTCTCGTTCTTGTCTGCGTACGTGTACGTGAAGCTGTTGCAGTTTGTGTATTTGTTCTCGTAGACGTTATTGTCGATGTACGTGTACTTGTTGCTGTTTGGGTATTTGTTTTCGTTTGCGTAGATGTTCTTGTTGACGTGCTTGTTCTTGTCTTAGTAGCTGTTCTCGTCTGCGTAGATGTGCGTGTGTTTGTTCTTGTTTGAGTTGGTGTTGGGTATCTAGAAACGGTGGCTGTTTGCGTAGGTGTATGTGTTGGTGTATTCGATCTTGTACGTGTATTAGTAGCTGTTTGTGTTGATGTCTTAGTTTTTGTTCTCGTACTAGTAGGTGTTTGCGTTCTCGTACGTGTAGATGTTGCAGTTTGTGTTGGTGTTTGTGTACGGGTTTGTGTTCTTGTTCTAGTTGGCGTTTGCGTACGTGTACGTGTTTGTGTTGATGTTCTTGTGCTCGTACGTGTTTGTGTGTTTGTTCTCGTCTGTGTTGCTGTTCTCGTCTGCGTAGCTGTACGTGTATTTGTAGGTGTTTGTGTACGTGTACGTGTTTGTGTTCTTGTCCTTGTTGGTGTCCATGTACGCGTAGGTGTTTGTGTTCTTGTTTCTGTACGTGTCTGAGTTGGTGTATTGGTTGATGTCTGAGTGTTTGTTCTCGTCTGCGTAGCTGTAGGTGTCTGTGTACGTGTCCTTGTCTGTGTAGGTGTTGGTGTTTGTGTTCTTGTTCTTGTCTGCGTAGATGTTCTTGTCTGGGTAGCTGTTCTAGTGTTCGTTACCGTTTGTGTAGATGTTTGCGTTACTGTTCTAGTATTTGTAGCTGTTTGAGTAGCTGTTTGTGATGATGTTCTTGTTTGCGTAGGTGTACTAGTAGCTGTTCTAGAAGCTGTCTGGGTTGGTGTTCTAGTACGTGTAGCTGTCTGGGTTAGTGTTCTTGTCTGGGTTGGTGTTCTTGTTCTGGTAACATCAGGTGTATCGGTCTGGCTAGGTGTTCTTGTAAAGGTTGGTGTTCTGGTTTGTGTTGATGTCTGCGTTGATGTAGGTGTTTGTGTTCTCGTTCTCGTCTGCGTATTTGTAGGTGTTTGTGTTCTCGTTCTCGTCTGCGTTCTCGTTCTTGTATGCGTTGGTGTTTGTGTACGTGTACGTGATGGTGTTTGTGTGCGTGTACGTGTGTTAGTTGGTGTCTGCGTTCTAGATCTGGTAGCTGTTTGGCTAGCTGTTCTTGTCTGTGTAGCTGTTCTAGTAGATGTATTTGTTCTTGTTTGTGTAGGTGTTTGTGTTCTTGTTTCGGTAGGCGTTTGTGTACGTGTCTTAGTGCTAGTTGGTGTTTGTGTACGTGTCTTAGTTTGTGAATTTGTTCTAGTAGCTGTAGACGTTCTAGTTTCGGTTGATGTACGGGTTTGTGTAGGTGTTGGGTATCTTGAAACTGTGCTAGTAGCTGTTCTGGATTGTGTAGCTGTTCTTGTTTGAGTGTTTGTTCTCGTCTGCGTGCTAGTGCGTGTATTAGTTGGTGTTTGTGTACGTGTACGTGTATTGGTAGCTGTTTGAGTAGACGTTCTTGTCTGTGTAGCTGTTCTTGTCTGTGTAGACGTTCTTGTCTGGGTTGGTGTTTGTGTTCTCGTTCTCGTCTGCGTGCTAGTGCGTGTCGATGTAGCTGTTTGTGTATTTGTTCTAGTCTGTGTAGACGTGCGTGTATTGGTTGGTGTTTGTGTACGTGTACGTGTCGGTGTTTGTGTGCGTGTACGTGTTGATGTTGATGTTTGTGTAGGTGTTTGTGTTCTTGTCTGCGTACGTGTACGTGTACTTGTAGGTGTTTGTGTTCTCGTCTTTGTATTTGTCGGTGTCTGTGTTCTTGTACGTGTTGATGTATTAGTAGCTGTTCTTGTTTGTGTATTTGTTCTTGTCTGTGTTGGCGTTTGTGTACGTGTTACGGTAGCTGTTTGTGTAGGTGTTTGTGTACGTGTACGTGTTTCTGTCGGTGTTTGTGTACGTGAACGTGTATGGGTAGGTGATTGAGTTCTCGTTCTCGTCTGCGTACGTGTACGTGTATTAGTAGCTGTTCTTGTTTGTGTAGATGTTCTTGTTTGTGTCGGTGTTTGTGTTCTTGTATGTGTAGCAGTCTGGGTTGGTGTCCTTGTCTGCGTAGCTGTATTAGTAGGTGTTTGTGTTCTCGTTCTAGTTGGTGTTAATTGAGGTGTATTAAAACGTTCATTTAATGCATCATAACTAGCTTCTATTTGATTCTCAGTTAATACACTATTGTATACTTTTAATATAGCTAATTTACCATTAAAATAACTTGCATTAAACATTGGATGCTTACCTACTGCAAACAATGAATGATTACCAAAATCAGGTGAAAATGCTGTTGAATTAGAATCAACTAAATCAGCATTTAAATACAACTTACTTCCGGTTGATGCACTATACGTGTAAGATAATTGATACCACGTACCTGTTGAAAAACTACTTTCAGTTACTTTGGAAATATTACTACCGTTTTCAACTGATGCATGTAAGTCACTATTTCCATCTGACCCCATCCAAGCTAATCTAGTACCAGATGTAGCCATATCTTGAACAACTTTACCATCAAATTTATTATCAAAATTAACCCAAGCTATATAAGTTAGGTCAGAATTAGCAAAATCTTTAAGTATTGAATTTGATGCGTACATATAATCACTAGTACCATTAAAATCAAAATATTTTATACCAGAAGAATTAAATGTAGGTCCGCTTATGGTAAGGTCATAATTGTTGACTAAATCATAAAATGTACCCCCACTTAACGGGTAACTACTACTATTATCCGCATCAAAATACGCTTCAAGATTTGTTTGTATAGCGGATGTTGATGTTTGCGTTGGTGTCTGTGTAGCTGTTCTTGTTTGTGTTGGTGTCTGTGTACTTGTTCTTGTCTGTGTTGGTGTTTGTGATCTGGTTTGTGTAGATGTTCTTGTCTGGGTAGCTGTTGCTGTCTGACTAGCTGTTCTTGTTTGTGTTCTTGTTCTTGTTTGCGTACTTGTTCTTGTAGATGTAGCTGTCTGTGTTGGTGTTCTGGTGTTGGTAGCTGTCTGTGTTGGTGTTTGTGTAGGTGTTTGCGTAGATGTTCTTGTCTGTGTATTTGTTCTTGTATTGGTAGGTGTACGTGTTTGTGTTGCTTCAGGTGTTCTAGTACTTGTTGATGTCTGGGTAGGTGTTTGTGTTGATGTTCTTGTTTGTGTTGGTGTGTTAGTTGGTGTTCTTGTATATGTAGGTGTTGGTGTTAACTGAGGTAAATTAAACCTTTGATAAGTTGTTTCATAGTTATCTTGAATCTGATCATTAGTTAATGCACTTTCGTAAATCTTAACTGCTGCATATTTACCATCTAATTTACCTTCACTCAAGTTATAACCAGCAATTCTTGGTCTAGGATTACTGCTGTTTAAAGTAAAAGGTAAACTATTATAATCATAAGTATTGGTTACAGTACCTTCTAAATAACCATCAACATACAAACTAACAGTAGAATTACTCTCACCTGGATAAAACTCTAAAGTTTGTGGTGTAAAGTTACTAGTATATCTTGCAACTCCGTGGGTCAAACGAACTTCATCAATGTAACCTGTAAAAGCACTCCATACCGAACCATTATTCCAACTTGTACCAATTCTTAATGGTTCGGACGTATTGTAAATAGCAGTTGAAGAAGCGTCAGAATCTTCTAAAGTACCGTCAATGAATAATCTATATGTACTACCATCCCAAGTAGCTGCTACATGATACCAAGTACTTAAAGATATTTCGGTTGTTGAATCTAATCTAAATGCACTATCACTAGGATAAATACCATTACTACTTCCTCTAAAAACTACTTTATTATTACTACCAACGCCAAAAACCCAGCCTAATTTAGCGTTAGGACCCCACTCATCGGTTTTAGTCAATGTCACCCCGGTGCTGGTAGCAGTTTTGTAAATCCAATATTCTATAGTAAAATCATTACTACCAAAATTAGGGTAACTACTATATGATAAATAATCATTTCCATCGAAATAAGCACTACTACCACCAAATTTATATCTATCGGTTTCTATAGATACACCGTTATTAGATACTGACCTACTAGCATTACTACTATCAGTAAACGTTGTAGAACCAGCACCGCCATTTAAATGTAATAATAATTGAACGTTACTATAATCTGAGTCAACTGATACTCCTTGACTTTCATATGTAGCATAAACTTGATGCCAATTACCATCAGCAATGTTGGTTGTTCCTTGGAAGCCTAATCTTGAACTTGGGTAAAATTGTTTAGTTTGTGGTGTAAAGTCGCTAGTATAACGTGCAACTCCTTTAGTTATACGAACTTCATCTATATAACCTAACATGTAATGTGAAGCACTTGTACTTTGTCTACCTATCAATAACGGTAGAGTAGAGTTATATAAAGAACCTGATAAAGTACCGGAACTTTCTTGAGTACCATCGACAAATAATCTAAATGTATTACCTGATCTTGAAACTGCAATATGGTGCCAATTATTATCATTAACAGCAGTTGTACTATCAATAGTTAAATCATAATTGTTACCTGAAGTACTAAATCTTGCCCTTATTCTTCCTGCTATTGATGAAGGGGTGCTATAATCGTTAGGTAATAAACTTACATAAAATTGTGTGTTTGATGATGCAGCAGTATTAGATTGGCTAGCAATCATTGAGTAAATATTACTACCTTGACCCGGGGTTTTAACCCAAGCTTCAATAGTAAAATCACCACTACCAAAATGCCATTGATCACTATCTGCATAACTCAAATAATCATTACCATCAAAATAAGCACTACTACCACCAAATTTATATTGATCAGTTTCTATAGATGCACCTACATTAGTAGGAACATTATTAGCGCTACTACTATCAGTAAATGTAGTTGAACCATCAGCACCGTCCATATGTAATAATAACGAAACGTTATTATAATAAGTATCCGACGTTTCAGCTGGCCAATCATAAGCTACTAACGCTCCAGATAAAGGATCAATAACTAACTGGAACTGATTATCACTATCACCAGTAGGCCCATCCATCATGAATAATGTTTGATCTCTACCATTATCAGCTGATAACGAATCAGCCTGCATCCACATACCAACTGTAAATGAACTTAATGAACTATAACCACTTAAAGCACTATAATCAGCAATAAAATTATTATCAACACTATAATATGATGATAATCCATCAGCATATGAATAAGTTGTAAATGTGTCAAATGGTGCGTTTTGAGGGGTAAAATCACCAGAATATCTACCGACTCCTTTTGTAAATCTAAGTTCATCCAAATAACCTTTAAGCCCGCCATTAAGAGCTCTACCTATACCTATTGGTACGTTAGTAGAGATAGTCGATGAAGCGTTGTAACTATTACTAAATGAAGCATTTTGACCGTAATACGATAACGTTTTCTTAACACCATTAACAAACGCTTCAAATACACCATTTCTTCTTTGCATTACATAATGCGTCCATTGATTTTGAGTACCAAACTCACCATTAACATAAGCACCAACTGTATACTGTGTATAAGTACCATACTGAAATGCAAAACCTTGCATAGCATTATAACTATGATATGCAATTGACCAACCGTGTTGACCAGCTGAATATGGTTCTCCACCACCTATAAAAAACGAAGGATTGTTACCTGAAGCTGTTTTGTAATACCAAACTTCAAAAGTAAAATCTTGCGTACCAAAATCTAATGTTTTAGATGATACAAGATAATCATTTGTTGATGTATTTGGTAAATATAAACTACTACCTCCAAATTTAGACTGACTTGTACTTATTTCAGCTGAACCATATGCAGTAATTGTACTATTTGCAGAACTATCATCAGTAAATGTAGTAGAACCATCTGCACCGTCCATATGTAATAGTAAAGTAGTATCCGAATAATATTCGTCACCATCAAATGTTGTATCATTTTCATTAGATGTTTGATCATACCATGTGTTCTGACTTCTTGGCGTACCTGAAGGTGTTGGTGTAGGTGTTGTACTTGGTATAGCAGCAAAGTTAAATTTGCTATTTAAATATGATGCCATATTTTGAATCTGACCATCACTTAATGCAGCATCATGTAATAAGAATGCTCCAAAATTACCAACCATGTCATTATTACCAGCATAATCAGACCCTATACGTAAACCAGCTGAAGGGTACCATGAACTTTCAGAATAATTAATAGCTATATCTATTTCTTTTACACCGTTAATGTAACCATATAATCTTCCATTTTCTCTCTTGTAAGTAATTATATCATATTTACCTACATTACTATTCAATTCTGACAACGTACGATTATTATCTTTAGCATATCCATTAGCAGCTGAACTAAATAAATTTAACTTACCGTTAAAATTATAATCGTTAACTATAGTTAAACCACCGCTGCTGGTGTTAAACTGCATTATGAACTGATCAGCGTCTCTGTTTTCTACTTTACCAACAAACGTAAACGTCCAATCCGTTGTAGTAGCTGAATTACTAAATGTAATTGCATCGTTACCATCAAAGTAGAAGTTATTTGGCTCAGTAGTGCTTTCTCTAAATGTTGCTCCACTAATTGTTCCATTTACACCATTACCGGATATATCAAATAATACATTACCACCACTTGCTGGGTAACTTAGTGTATTAGTTGCATCAACATATAACTGTAAGTTTGATGTAGGTACAAATGCACCTTGCGTTACAGTAGGTGTAACTGATCTTGTAGGTGTAACTGTATTTGTTGACGTAGACGTATTAGTAGTTGTACGTGTTTGAGTTACAGTCGGTGTAGGTGATGAACCTACCGTTGGTGTAGCTGTTTTAGTAGGTGTTGGTGTTAATGAAGGAGCCCCACCACCAATAAATCTACTATAACCAGCAATATAATTTTGACATACCTCGCTTTGTGATAAACCACAACCATTGAGGAAATTAAATGTACCTATTTTACCTTGGAATGAATTTCTACAATCATGACTATAACCACCTATAGTCGGAACATAAGATGAATTGTTTATATCACAAGTATTTTGTACTGGTGTGCCGGGTTCACCATTTAGATAAACCGTAATATACCCGTTCTTTCTAACTGCAGCATAGTGATTCCAAACATTAGAACAAACAACGCAATTAGAAAAAGCATTAGGACCGCTATGGTAGGCACCTGAACCTATTTTTCCGTTACAAGCGCCACCGTTTGTTATAAATGTAATAAAGTAATTATTAGTACTACATGATCTAGAAAATAGTATCGGGTAATCACTTAATGATCCATTAAAACAAAACCAACCAGATATGGTATAATCACCCGTACCGGGGGTAAAATCTGAATTATTAGGTAATGCTATATTAGAACATCCTGGGAAACAGAAAACACCACCGCAAGTACTTGAACAATATGTCATCGTACGACCGCAGTAATCATTAATAGTACCATTATTATTACATGCACTTTGATCTATTACAGTCGATCCAGATCCAGAATATGATATTCCACATTGGAAGTTAAACACCCCTGTGCCGCAAGTAGTAATTAAACAACCTGGTGTTGTTGTTTGAGTAGGTGTTAATCCGCTAGTTACGGTTGAAGTTGGTGTTCTGGTTAATGTTGGTGTGCTAGTTACTTGAGGGTAAAATCTACCTAATCTATTATTATATAAACTATTAATTTCACTATCAGTTAATGCACAATTATAAATACCACCGGCATAAAAATAAGTTAAACCATAACAACCACCTGTTTCTTCATGACCAAAGTATAAACTACATGGACTAAATTTAGGTGTTTTATTAGAGAAACTAGTAGTGGAACCATCTACACATTGACCGTTAAGATATAATTTTGTTGTACCAGTTGTAGTACAATAAGTTGCAGCAATATGATAAACGGTATCGTATGACGATAACAAACAACAAGTAGAACTATTGTAACCAATAAATTCATTACTAGAGTTATATAACCATAATTCTAAGTTTCTATTAGGATCACTTAAAAAGTTAAATGTACAACATCCACTTGACCATTGAGTTATAAATCTATTATTACAACTTGTAGGTTTAAACCAACCAGCAACAGTAAATCCGTTTTCTGGGCAAAATTTATAATCTGAATTAGATATACAAATACCATCCCCTGCTCTAAAATCTAAGAAAGCAGCCCCGTTATTATAATTTGTATAACCCGGACAACCAAATACACAACCAGATTTACCATCAACTAAGTTATATGCATTAACACCTGCAATATAACCTCCAGATAAAGGTACGTAACTTCTAGTATCGCTAATATCAAAACTATAAGCTAAACAACTCTGTGAAGGTAATGATTGTGTTCTAGAAACTGTAGGTGTTCTTGTATAAGAAGATGTTCTAGATCTTGTTGTTGTAACTGTAACGCCTTGGGTAGCTGTATTAGATACTGTGTTAGTATATGTCTTTGTACTCGTTACTGTTGGTGTATTTGTAGCGGTACTTGTTACTGTTGGTGTATACGATGATGTTCTAGTACTGGTTTGTGTATTTGTACGTGTGCTTGTAGGTGTTTGTGTTATGGTGTTAGTAGCTGTTTGGGTAGCTGTTCTTGTTTGTGTTGGTGTTTGTGTTCTTGTACGTGTCGATGTTTGGGTTTGGGTTTTTGTTCTAGTAGCAGTTACCGTAGCTGTTGTAGGGTTACTTGTTCTAGTTTGTGTAGATGTTTTTGTTTGTGTGGGTGTTTGTGTTGTTGTTTGCGTACTTGTAACTGTTGGTGTAGGAGATGAACCCTGTGTAGGTGTTACTGACACCGACGAAGTCAAAGTAGGTGTTGTATTTGGATATTGACCAGGCCATGGTGTACATATAAGAGTTGCTTTACAAAATCTATTATCACAACCATAAACAACTACCTGTCCCATGTAAACAGTACTACAATATACATTTCTGAAATGTTGCGGATCTGAAGCAGTATGGCCTCCTGGATAATAGCTTAAAACTAATTTACCATTTATATAAACGAAATGGCAACCGGCACCGGGGTTACTACCTATTCCACTCCAACTATAGGAGTAAAAATTCCATTTTGTTTGATCAAAATCAGGTATACAACAATTTATTTGTCTGTAAATTCTGCCTTGCCAAGCAGCAGAACCTAATACAAATATACAAGAGTTTTCACCACCAGTAACACCTAAAGTATCACAACCACTAGTGTATATAAAAGAAGCACATTTATTTTCTTTTACTTTAAACCAACCAGACATTGTACCAGAGCAACATTGTCCGGAGTTACACATAGGTAAACAACCACCACCACCATCTTCACAACTACCGATTAATTCTATTGACCCGTTACCTATGTATTTTTGGCAATCATTAAATGCAACACCATAACCACCTACACAACCCCAATTACAATAACCGTAATCTCTAATAAATCCCTCTCCATCATTACCGTCAGCTCTAAAAACTAATTTAGTACAACTATAATTTGGAAATTGATATGTTGCTATGTTCTGGGTTGCTGTTTGAGTTGGTGTACTAAACATCGTATTAGTAGGTGTATTAGTTGATGTTTGGGTATATGTAGGTGTTGTTGTTTGAGTACTTGTTGGTGTGTTAGTAGAAGTATTTGTTGGTGTTGGTGTGTAACTTCTTGTTCTTGTTACTGTATTAGTTGGTGTTGGTGTTACTGTATTACTTGCTGCAGCACAATAACTTAAAACAACTATACCGCTACCACCACAACCATTATTAGCCCCACCTCCAGCACCAGTGTTGGGTGCTGCGTTGCAGTCGTTAGCTGTACCTCCACAAGCAGGTGTAGTCGTATTATCACCTCTACCATTACCACCACCGGCATACCAAACACATTGACCAGTAATACAAGAACATTTTCCTATACCACCTTGGGTGGCACGGTGATTACCTAATCCTGTGTTACCTGGACCACCGGCTCCACCACCAGACCCACCAGCACCAAAACTGCAACCACCACCGCCATTATTGCCTTGACCTGGTATACCAGCGCCGCCTGATTTGTTACCATCACACCCATTAGACCCACCACCGGAACCTCCAGAACCACCTCTTCCTCTCGATCCACCTTGGCCACCACCGCCGCCGCAAGCACTAATTGATAAGAAATAACTATTACCACCAGCGGTGTAAGATGCTCCTCCTGCACCAACGGTAACCGTACTGCAACCAATATGACTATCAGTTAAAGTTAAAGTACCGGTAACGAAACCACCAGCACCGCCACCAGCGCCGCCGCTTCCAAAAGCACAAGAACCGGCACCGCCACCACCAGCAACAACTAAGTATTCAACTTCATTGTTAGTACCAAGGTTAGTAATTTCAAGGGTATCGGTTGAATTAAAGACATGAATACATTTACCGTTGCATATATAACTACACGTACCACCGGTCATACAAATACCATTAAAGGTAGGGGTAGTAGTTATTGATTTAGTCTGGGTAGGCGTTTTTGTATAGGTTGGTGTTCTTGTTTGTGTTCTAGTTGGTGTAGCTGATGATGTAACGGTGTTATATCTAGTAGCTGTTGCTGTTTGCGTTACTCTAGGGAATGAAGTGCTATAAAATCTAGCTTTTGTATTACTATAATTCTTAACAATTTCACACTCAGTCAATGCACAATTATAATATCTTAAAGATGCCAAACAACCGTCAAAATTATAATTTCTATTATATTCATCACCTATTCTAAATCCTGTAGAGGAACATTTAATATTACCGCAACCTGCTACGGATATCGCGCAAATTAATTCCCCATTAACATATAATTTTTGAAATTCATTATCATAAGTAGCAACTAAATGATTCCAATAACCAACTAAATTACAACTTGAATAAGTATTACCGGTGTATAAACATGCCGTGCCATTGTCTCTCCAAGTTGAAAAACCAATTTTATTACTAGAGGAATCTTGACTTAAAAGTAAGAAACCCTGATCATTACTATTACCACCGTAACTTAAAACTACTCTATCAGATGAAACAGTGTCCCATTTGATCCACCCTTCAACGGTACCAGCAGATAAATTAACAATAGAATTTGTATCTGATTCGCTTATGGTTATATCATCACCAGCAAAATCCATATATACAGGATCGGTAGATGTGTAACCTGGGAATGTTCCGCTAAACCCGTAACCGTTAACCATGTCATACCAAACACTACCACCTGAAGCAGGGTAACTAAGTGTGTTATTAGCTTCTAATGATAATGCTAAACAATTGGATACTACAGGAGAACAAGTACCTGTAAACGTTGTTGTGACAGATGGTGTGGGTGTAATAACATAATTTGTACTACAATCACTTGCATCTTGACTTGCTACCAAATCAGCTGTTACTATACCTGGTGTTTGAGTTTGTGTTCTAGTAGATGTTTGAGTTACAGTTGGCGTGTAAGTATTTGTACTAGTTTGTGAAGATGTTCTTGTCTGTGTCCTTGTTCTTGTTTGAGTAGCTGTATTAGTTGGTGTTCTTGTTTGTGTAGCTGTATTAGTTGGTGTAACAGATATAGATGTTGTTTGGGTTGGTGTTCTAGTTAATGTAGGTGTTTGTGTATTAGTAGTAGTAGTTGTTTGCGTAACAGTTGGTGTTTGTGTGTAAGTTTGCGATTGAGTAGGAGTTTGCGTTCTTGTTCGTGTATTGGTTGGTGTTTGTGTTCTAGTGAACGTAAACGTAGGTGTTTGTGATCTTGTTCTTGTAACTGTTTGTGTAGGTGTTTGTGTAGATGTTTGCGTTGGTGTTTGTGTAGTTGTTCTTGTATTTGTTGGTGTTTGGGTTATAGTTTGGGTATTTGTTCTTGTAATAGTGGGGGTAAAACCAGGGCAACCACCAGGGTGAGGATATTTTATAATAACTAAACCAGGTTGACCACTTTGTTGATAAGGCCCACCTCCACCGCAGTTATTATAACCGCAACCGGAACTAGCAGTACCTCCTCCAAATCTAGAACCTACACCTCCTCCGGCGTAATAAGCAGATGTTCCTGTCATGTCAGACACTAAACCTATTCCACCGCATCCTTGCCCATTACCAAATACGGAGCCACCTGCAGCACCGGCGCCACCACCGCCACCTCCCCCAGGAAACCTGCCACTAACAAAATACGTACAACCACCGTTATTTCCTTGCCCGGGTACACCACTTCCACCGCAACCACTACCAGCTGCCCCACCACCAGACCCACCGCTACCTGCTACTGTAACACCTGCTCCCACACCACCACCAAATGCAGTTAAATAAGCAAAACTAGTTTTTCCTCCACTTAGTTGTGATGCACCGCTATATAAACCGGCACAACCAACATCAACATAATGCCAACCAAGAGATGATAAAGTAAATGTACCGGTGAGAAAACCACCAGCTCCTCCCCCACCGGCGATTTGATTGCCAAAAGGGCTAGTGGTTAACTTACCCCCGGATCCACCACCACCTATTACAAGATAACATATAACGTTAGAAGCGGCATTATTAGCTAAAGTACCCACGTCGAATCCACCACTTGTTGTAAATGTATGACACCTATAACCATTACCCGTAGTAATTGTACCACCGGAAGCTCCTATATAAATTGCATCATTAGTAGAAGTTTTAGTTACAGTTTGTGTTGGTGTTTGTGTTGGTGTTTGGGTTGTTGTTTGTGTCTGTGTAGGTGTTTGGGTCTGTGTTGGTGTTTGTGATCTTGTTTGTGTTGGTGTCTGGGTTGTTGTTCTTGTTTGTGTAGTTGTTTGTGTTGGTGTCTGAGTAGTTGTTCTAGTTTGTGTTGGTGTTTGTGTTGATGTTGGTGTAGGTGTTAATTGAGGTAAATTGAATCTATGGAATGTAGCTTCATAATTATCTTGAACATCATCATTTGATAATGCTCTATCATACATTTTAAATGCTGCATATTTACCTGTTAATCTACCTGATGTTTGATCATAACCACCTAAACGTGGTCTGAAGTTTGTTGTAAGGCTTCCGGGTAAGTAAGATGATAAACGTGATACTGAAGTTTCTTCATAGCCGTCAACTAATAGTTTTAAATTACCAAAGTTTGAGTTTGCATTTGATGTTGGAAATGAACTAGTTGGTATATTAAAGTTAGATTTATACCTAGCAACTCCTTTTGTAAGTCTTAAATCACTTAAATAACCTGAATAAAATCTACCATTAAAACCGGGTTCCCAACCTATAGTAAAATTATTATTATAATTAGCTAATGTACCGGAAAAACTAACTGTTTTATCTAATACCCCATTTATAAACATGTAACCTGTTGAGGTACTAATATCATATGAAAAAGCCAAATGCGTCCATCGTTCAGCTGGTACCGTAGTATTTGATGATATATCAAAACTACCGGTATAAGGAGACGCTGTCCACATACCGGCTTGAAATTTACCACTTACTATTCCAAACTTATATGACGGTACCTGACTACCAGAATAACCATCTTTGTTTAAAATCCAACCTGTACTAGATGCATTATTATGGTAAACCCAAGTTTCAAAGGTAAAACTTGAACCAACCATGTTAAACCCAGAAAAAGATGCATTAGCAGTTAAATTGTCGCCACTACCATCAAAGTAACCACTTGAACCATTAAACTTATATTGAGAAGTACTAATAGATGCACCGTTAACAGTTATACTATTTGTAGATAAACTACTATCAGTAAATGTTGTGCTACCATTAGCACCGCTCATAGGTAAAAGTAAACTTACCTGATTAAAATACGGGTCTCCCGATACAGGTGATAAAGTAGCATAAACTTGATGCCATTCACCATCAGCAATATTAGTTGTACCGATAGCAGATAATGTTGGAATTGTACCAAGATAAAACTCTTTAGTTTGTGGTGTAAAGTTACTTGTATATCGAGCTACACCTTTTGTAATTCTAACTTCATCTATGTAACCAACAAATTGTTCAACAGTAAAATTACCACCTACTGCAAAAGTATTTACAGAAAAATTATTAGAATTAGTAGCAGTTGTACCATACTGAACACCATTTTTAAACAACCTAAATACATTACTACTATCTCTTGTTATAGCTAAGTGAGTCCATGTATTATTAGGTATGTAACTAGCAGTTGTACCGATAATAGTATTATTACTAAATACAGACACCTCATTGCTATTTCCAATACCCAATGATAATCTAGTAGCATCTTGACCAGTAGAATTTCTAGTAGATAAAATTTGTCTCCATCCGCTTCCTCCACTAACATAAATCCAAGCTTCCCACGTAAACTCCCCTGTACCCATAGCCAATGAATTATCAGTATAACTTAAATAATCACCACTACCATCAAAATAACCGCTACTACCACCAAATTTATACTGACTAGTATTAATTGATGTATTACCATTTACTGTTGCAGTTAGAGATGCACTACTACTGTCAGTAAATGTTGTAGAACCATTAGCACCATTCATATGTAACAATAATGATACATTTGAGTAATAAGTATCGGAAGTATATGCGGGTATATCTTGAGAATATGCTTTTAAATACCCGGTTGATGAATCTATAGCTAACTGGAACTGATTATAATTATCTCCAGAAGGACCATCTAACATAAACAACGTTTGATCTCTTCCATTATCAGCTGATAATGAATCAGCACGCATCCACATACCAACTGTAAAATCATTTAAGTTATTGTCACCAGCTAAGTAATTGTTATCAATTAATACATCATCAACGCTATAGTATGAAGATAACCCATCAGCGTTTGAATATGATAAAGAAGATGAACTATTACCCGAACTTGGAAATGGACCTGCAGGTACATCAAAGTCACTTGTGTATCTAGCATAATCATTAGTTACTCTTAGTTCAGATAAATAACCATTTAAATAAGCGCCTTGATTAGTTTCATTACCAATATAAGTACTACCGCCTGTATTAAGACTATAAGCTGAAAGCGATGTACTAGCAATTTGAGTTCCATTTACAAATAGATACCCTGTTCCACTACTTCTTGTAAAGGCAATATGATACCACTGACCTGTGGTCATACCATGTGTGCCTGATATTCTCACGGTGTCATCAAAATGAAACTGTAATAATGATGATCCTATAACTAAACCAGCACCGTTTCCACTACTGGGGTCGCTTGAAGTGATTACAACAAAATGACTTGCCCAAGATGAAGGCCAATTATCACTAGTAGGCATACTATTTAAATACACCCACGTTTCTATAGTAATGTCACCTGTACCTACTGAAGAATATATGTTACCACTCTTATATAAACCGTTACTTGAACTACTAACAAAATTACCACTACTACCGCCAAATTTATATTGATCGGTGGTAGTAGACATACTTCCTAAAGTACTGTATGTATTATTAGCACTACTACTATCAGTAAATGTTGTACCACCATCTGCACCGTCCATGTGCAATAGCAACGATACATTTGGATAATATTGATCAGTACCGAATACTAAATCATTGGCACGTCTTGTTATAGGGGTACCATAGTCTGGGAACGGAGCTGTAGGTACTGTATAACTAGTTCCTGAATAACGAGCAACGTTACCGGTTATACGAACATCACTCATATAACCGTCAAAATAGCTTCCCGGGGCGGGTGGTTCTAAGTCTCTACCAATTTCTAACCATTGCGGGTAAGGTTGGTATAAAGTATAATCACTATTTGTTGTATTGGCTTCTCTAGTTCCGTCAACATAAACACTTAAACTGGTACCATCTCTTACAATTGCAACATGTTGCCAAGTTGCAGATAATGCTGCAGTACTGCTAGTAGATAACGTTTTTCTACCATTAATATTCCAAAAATAAACATATTCAGAACCACTTCTGTAAAATTTCCAAGCTGATTCAACAACATTTGTTTGGCCGTTTTGATTAAACAACATTTGAGTCCCAGTAACTGAATTATTATAAACCCAAAACTCAATAGTAAATTTAGTCATACCGCTGATATTACCAGCTTGGTATGGTAACCTTAATACATTAACGTCAGAAGCGATAAATTTTGCACTACTATTTTCAAATTTGTATTGTGAATCACTTATTTCAGTACCATTAATAGTAATTACATTATAGTTAGCTGAACTACTATCAGTAAAGGTATTAGAACCATTACTGCCGTGCATATCTAAATTCAATAATACATTATTATAATATGTGTCTGGATTTTCCGGGTAATAGTTATTTATATCATACCATACATTAGAATCAGCTGGATAAAATCCTTGTGAAGCTGTTCTTGTTACTGTAGCTGTTTGTGTTACAGCGGGTACATCTATTCCAAATCTATATTTGTTTTGATTATAATCAGTATGAATAGCGTTTAAGTTTGCTGTATTGTAAACTTTAACTATAGCAATATCTCCATCTAATATATGAGCAAAATCTGGATTTGAACCATAGGTGACTTCAGTTGAACCTAAACTCATATAATCAACATTAGTATACCCTAATGTACCGGATGTTGAATTAGAATCAACTAAATTACCATTAACATACAAATAACCCATATTGTTAATTGAGTCGTAAACCCCTGCAATTTGATACCACGTATCGGTACTTAAATTACCCCCTGATATATCTGTATCCCCAGTAAGATTTTGTAATCTAAAATTAACATTATTAGTATTAGCTTGTAAATTTAAATTCCAACCATATGCACCGCTCGAAGGATAATTAGCTGGGTACCAACTATTATCTATTATTCTTGCCCAACCAGATGCTATATCACTACCAAATGAATTAATTTTTACCCAAGCAATAGCAGTAAAAGACGATGTAAATTTAAAAGGTGTTGAGTCAAATCTTACTGTGGTGTCTGTCTTATTAAATTCGTAAGATTTAGGGGATGTAGTGTTTAATGTAGTGTTAGTTATAAACCCACTATAGCTATTACTTGTAATATCACCAACACCTGTGCTTGGATAAAACTCTCTAGATTGTGGTGTGAAATTACTTGTGTATCTAGCAACACCTTTTGTAATTCTAAATTCATCTATATAACCAATATAGTGGTCAGTATATTCAGTAAATGCACCAGTACCAATATCTAAAAACAAATTAGAGTCATTACCCATGTAAAGATCACTAGTTGCTTGAGCTTCCTGTTGACCGTCTACAAATATTGTAATAGAATTAGATCCATCTTTAACAATAGCTAAATGGCTCCATTGGTTAGTACTAAGCCCACTACCTGTATTTAAATCATGATAATCAAAATTGCCAGATCCTCTCCACAGAAAAACCGTATCAGTACTTTTGACTATTAATCCATATGCATTATTAGGACCACCAGATTGACCATCTTTGTTCAATATATGTCTATTATTAGAATCTAAAGTAGTGGGATAAACCCACATTTCAATAGTCCAGCTATTATCTGTACCATCTAAGTTACCAACAGAACCAGCATATCTTAATCTATCATTATTAAAATAAGCACTACTACCACCGAACTTAAATTCATCGGTAGATATAGTAGCACCGCCTGTTGATGTCGGTGTATGGCTAGCACTACTACTATCAACAAACGTAGTAGAACTATCAGTCCCGTTCATATGTAAAAATAATTCAACGTTATTATAATAGGTATCCGAAAGATCTCCGGTAGTGGTTTGATTAGCAGCATCGTAATATGCAACTAAACTACTTTGTAATGCAGAAGTACCTGTTTGTGTAGGTGTTTGTGTAATTGTGGGCGTTGGAGTTGAAACAAAAGCACTTCTAACACTTGCAGCATCTTGATTAGCAATCAAACCACATGTTTGACCATGTGTTGAAGTCTGTGTTGGTGTTTGTGTACTTGTTCTCGTTTGGGTTGGCGTGTATGTTCTTGTTCTAGTATTTGTTGGTGTCTGGGTTGGTGTTCTGGTTTGGGTAGGCGTTTGAGTTTGTGTATTTGTTCTTGTCTGGGTAGATGTTCTTGTATTAGTTTGTGTAGGTGTTTGTGTTGATGTTCTTGTAGCTGTAACAGTAGATGTTCTTGTTTGGGTAGGTGTTCTTGTCTGCGTAGACGTTCTTGTTTGTGTTCTTGTTCTAGTAGAAGTAGCTGTTTGTGTATTTGTTCTGGTGTTAGTTGGTGTTGATGTCTGGGTTGGTGTAGCAGTAGCTCCTGACGTTTGTGTTTGCGTGGGGGTTTGTGTTGATGTTTGAGTTACGGTAGGTGTATTTGTAGTTGTTTGTGTTGGTGTTTGTGTTGGTGTTTGTGTTCTTGTTCTTGTTCTGGTAGGTGTATTTGTTTGACTATTTGTTCTAGTCTGTGTAGATGTTCTTGTACTTGTTGGTGTGTTAGTAGATGATTGTGTTGGTGTCTGTGTAGGTGTCTTGGTATTTGTTGGTGTCTGGGTTGATGTTCTGGTTTGTGTACCTGTTCTTGTCTGGGTAGATGTTCTAGTAGATGTTGGTGTTTGTGTACAAGTTGCTGTTTGTGTGGATGTTCTTGTATTGGTAGCTGTCTGGGTTACTGTAGCTGATTGTGTTGATGTTGGTGTGTAAGTTGCTGTTGATGTCGGGGTTTGTGTTGGTGATGCTGTTCTAGTAGCTGTAGCTGTTGGTGTTTGTGTTCTTGTTCTAGATTGTGTTCTTGATCTAGTTTGGGTAGCTGTTTGTGTAGCTGTTGGTGTGCTAGTAGGTGTTTGTGTTGTTGTTCTTGTCTGTGTTGGTGTTCTAGTTGCTGTACCTGCAGGTGTACCGGTTTGTGTTGGTGTTTGTGTGCTCGTTCTAGTTGGTGTTAACTGAGGTAAATCAAATCTTTGTCTTAAACTATTGTAACTTGTTTCAATTTCATTCTCAGTTAATGCTGTATCATATACTTTAACTATAGCAATATCTCCAGGCCAGTAAGCATCATAACTACCATTACTATTTTGATATCTACCAATATTAAATTCAGAACTTGTAGTTGTATATACAATATTACCAGCTGAAACAGATGCAACTTCATCAGCATCAACAAAAAGTTTAATAGATGTACCATCTGCAGTAGCGGCTATTTGATGCCAACCCGATGAAATATTTGATGTATTATAGGTAGCTTCTTTCCATCCAGCAGATGTCCAAATTTGAAATGATAATACATTAGTTGTACTCTTTACAGATAATGCATATCCATTTCCACCTTTATGAGTATTAATAATTAATGCATAACCATCTGTAAAAGATTGAGACCAATTATCTAAATATACCCAAGCTATTGATGTTATATTAGATGGATTTAAATTAGCATCATATTCTTTATACAAATAATTACTAGTACCGTTAAAACTATAATGTTTAGGTTGAGTAGTAACTAAATCTGCATTTCGTAATAAATCTTCGTTATTAGATGTAATATCCCCAACAGCTGTGCTTGGATAAAACTCTCTAGATTGTGGTGTAAAGTTACTTGTATATCTAGCAACACCTTTTGTAATTCTAACTTCATCAACATAACCAGCAAATGGTTCATTTAATGTACCGTTACTATATTCTTGTATACCAACTAAAAATTGTGATTCAGTGAAATTATAACCCGCGCTAGAATTTGTATCAAAAGATGTACCGTTTATATAACCCGTTACTGTAGTTCCAGATCGTACAAAAGCAACATGCGTCCAAGTATTAAGAGATATACTGTTATTGGGAGAAAGAACAATAACACCAGCAGCACCGGTTCCACCAGCTTCGCTATATAACTCTATATTATTATTTGTTCCTATTGCTACTTTCCAACCAGTAGTCGAACGTTTCGTACACAACCAAGTACCAAGATGTGAACTTGGTACATAAATCCAAGATTCAATAGTAAAATCATCAGTACCAAAAGCCCCAATATCAGAATTAGTATTCTTTAAGTAATCTCCGTTACCATCAAAATATGCACTACTACCTCCAAATTTAAATTGATCAGTACTAATTTCAACATTACCGTTAGCAGAAAATGTATTGCTTGCACTACTACTATCAGTGAACGTAGTAGAACCATCGGTACCGTTCATATGTAATAGTAACGAAACGTCTGAATAATAGGTATCCGAAAGATCTCCGGTAGTGGTTGTATTGGCCGCATCGTAATATGCTATGAGATTTGATGTAATCGGGCCTGTTGCTGTTTGCGTTGGGGTAGCTGTAGCTGTTCTTGATTGGGTAGGTGTTACAGTAGTTGTGCTTGTATTAGTAGCTGTTCTTGTTTGGGTTGGTGTATAAGTAGGTGTATTTGATCTGGTTTGAGTTACTGTTGGTGTTTGGGTAGCAGTAGCTGCTGGTGTATTAGTTGGTGTAACAGTTTGTGTGGATGTTTGGGTTGGTGTAAATGTTCTTGTCTTTGTATTGGTAGGTGTTTGTGTCGATGTTGGTGTGCTTGTTACTGTATTAGTAGCAGTTTGGGTAGGTGTTTGTGATCTAGTTTGGGTTGGTGTAGCTGTTTGTGAATGGGTTCTGGTTTGGGTTGGTGTATTTGTTGATGTTGCTGTTTGAGTTGGTGTTTCAGTTCTGGTAGCTGTTCTTGTCTGGGTAGGTGTTTGTGTTGGTGACTGAGTAGCTGTTAAAGTAGCTGTTGGGGTGTTTGTCTGAGAAGACGTTACTGTTTGGGTAGGCGTTGGTGTTTGTGAACTGGTTTGTGTTGGTGTTCTAGTTGCAGTTACATCTGGTGTATCTGTCTGACTAGGTGTTCTGGTAAATGTAGCTGTTCTAGTGTAAGTAGGTGTCTGTGTTCTAGTATTTGTTCTTGTCTGGGTAGGGGTTTGGGTAGGTGATTGAGTAGCTGTTTGTGTTACCGTACCTGTTGGTGTTTGAGTTGATGTTCTAGTTTGGCTAGCTGTTCTAGTAGTTGTTCTAGTAGCGGATTGGGTAGGGGTTCTTGTTCTTGTTGCTGTATTAGTTGGTGTGTAAGTTGGTGTTGATGTAGATGTTTGACTTCTTGTCTTAGTAGGTGTTTTGGTTTGGGTAGCTGTTGGTGTCTGGGTTTGTGTACCGGTTCTTGTACTTGTTGGTGTTTGGGTTTGTGTAGATGTTTTAGTATTAGTAACAGTAGCTGTTCTTGTCTGGGTTGGTGTACCTGTTCTTGTAGATGTTTGGGTAGCTGTTCTTGTACCGGTAATGGTAGCTGTAACTGTTGGTG
>Ga0196905_1000043_pt1 | contig 42314 bp, 50 predicted proteins | sample CB_VirMetaG_3_FD_169098 | JGI IMG/M metagenome (GOLD analysis project Ga0196905, IMG submission 169098) | Freshwater to marine saline gradient viral communities from Chesapeake Bay - CB_1508_1S Viral MetaG (v3) (version 3) | ecosystem: Environmental > Aquatic > Marine > Coastal | place: USA... | reverse complement strand
GTGTCTACCACTCCTCACGGCAGGAACCCATGCCGTTGGTCGCCATCACCCTGTCGATTCAGGAAGCGGAGTGCTTATGCAGTTGTCGAGGTTCGGTGAGGTGGTGAGTGGTGATTGAAGATCGAGACTCTCCTCCCCCTTAACAGGGAGAGTCGAGATCAAGATCATCAACCACTCATCCAAGGGTCATCATACAGCCTCTTGGTCGGTTTGGGCGGTGGACGGTTTGGATAAGTGGCACAGTAGCAGGACTTGGCGGTAGCAGATCCCTTGCAGTGCAGTGGTTATCAGCGATGCTTATCAGTGGTCATAAGCAACACTAATGGATCGGCGAACAGATCGCTTGAGATTGAGCCACCGCAGTGCATCTGCCCCTCTCGTTGCTGCTGGTTCCGCCCTGTTCCGCCAGGTCTCGCCAGGTAACGCCCGCACCTAGCCGCTTGGACACGCTTGGACACAGGCTCAGGCGAGGACAAACCAGGCGGGACCAGGGCTGCGGGTGCTTGCGTACCTGCGTATGTGACAGGTGCGCGGACATGTGTACGCACGGACAGGCACCCCCCACCCGGGGGTAGCGCGCCCTGGCTATAACGTATATGGGTAGACAAATTTTTGTCGGAATCTATCAGACCCCTCTAGAATCGTCTGTAAGCCCTGTCCCGCCATCTTCCGCCACCTTATACCAAGGAGCAGTTAAACGCATCTCAGGGAGGCTCACAGAGGTCTCTACAGGTCTTTCCTTATAAACGGGGGTAACATAATCGGGCATAGGAGGTAATTCAACCTCTTCAATGGCTTTTGTTACCTCTGTTTTAACCCGATAGTCAATCACTTTCTCCTCTAACCACCACAATAAAGCAAAGACGAGGTGATCCCACCAAGGAATACCCCGACTCCAAGCTTTACGGAGGGTTTTAAACTCATTCAGTCTAAGTTTTTGTTCCACATCGCCTCACAGACGTTAGGAAGGTGTTGATAAAGTAGATCTTGTATCTGTGCTGCTATCTGTGCGTGTTCTTTTTGTGTACCGTTAGAGGTTCGGAGGTCACAATAATGCAACCAACTTCTAATACTACCATTCATGTACATACGGGTAGGCATGGACAAAGGCAGTACTTCACGTGCACACTCCTTAGCAATGCCAGCCTCAAGCAGTTTCTTATACACCAACTCCGAATGTTTAAAAAGTTGAGTAATCTCTTGCTTAAGGAACAAGTCTTCCTCTTCTACCTCAATACTATTTTGTCTATTCTTAGTATCTTGTAACCTAAGTTGAGGTACTACGGGACTACCAAGTTGGGAAGCATCTGCATACCGTTGACTAAACTCCTGAAAGGAGAAGCTACGATGCCTCAGGATCTGTGCAGCAATACTTCGAGTAGTCTCAATAGAAACGCACATGTTCACCATTTCAAAGGGTGACCAATGGTTATGTTCAATAAGGTATCTAACTAACCTAGCACTTGTCTGAGTGTTGGTTTGGTTGGAGGGGTTAGATACACGTGCCATGTAGCTGATTAGTTCTTCAGCATTAGGAGTGATATGTACCAGTTGAGCAGAATGGGTGGGACTCATAGGTTGTTTAAAACTTAGTAATTACGTTGCCAGACAGTAGGATCAGTGTTCTCAGATTTCCAAGATTCAAAAGGGAGGAGAGAATAGATGAAATAAAGTGTTCTCTATCCAGTAGGAAAAAGAGAAGGAGAGATTTTGTGTCTCTCCCTCTCCCAGGAGTCGGGTCCACCCTTCCCTTCTCCTGTATACATAGCTGATGTGTCTTAAGGTGAGTCCTACAAACCCACTAAACCCAGTGTGGGAGACCGTTTTTAGAGATTCCTCTAGCTTGTCTTCTTTGGTCTAAATTAAAGCCCAAAGCAAGGTGATTTGTAGCTGCTTCAGGGTCGTCTAAGAACGCTTCTAACATGTCATTCCAGTCGTCTCTTTTGCGTTGTTTAACGACTTCTTGAGCCGAGATACCCATAGCATCTGTGAAGTATTTAACTCCTTGTGCAAGGGCGTCCAATCGGTCGTCGTGTCGGACTGCACCTTTCTCCCGACACATCCTACTCATTTGGTAGAATAGCATGTAAAGTAGACGCTTTTCTGGGGGATCATCTTTGTTGGAGTTGTAGTCCCAATTGATAACTTCTTTATCAACAATGAGCCTATGCTGATTAAGGATAGGCTCAAGAGCATCAATAATACGCTCTTCTTTGCGTACATTAGCACGTACTTCTTCAACATCTATACCTTGTTGTGTTTGTTGTAGGTGTTTTTTAAAGAGTTCAGCAACAAGACCATCACCAAAGTTAGTCTCCACTACCAACTTAGTAACATTGTATTTCTTACAACCTTTAAGAATATCTAGAAGGGTGTTGTCGGAGTATCCGTCTCGGTAAGCTCGCACTTCATGCAAGTACAAGAAACCGTTGCGTTGGGAGATATAAGCTGCAGCTGTTTCATCTGTGCCACGACCCGACGGGTCAACGCTGCAGATTGTTTCTTGGTAAGGACCCCATTCTCCTTGTAGCTGCATTGGAGAGTAGAAATAATCTCCAGGTAATCCGACAGCTGGTAGGTCTTTGAGGACGTTGCGTGGATCGGAGCACCAAATAACGGAGTCGGGAGCAGTGGTAGGATTAACAGCGGTGACCACAAGGTCAGCCATTTTAAGCGGGAACTTTTCAGCATCACTCAAGCTTGTGTCTAGCATGAACTGCAACATAAAGTTGCTTCTACCCATAGCTGCTTCACGTTCAAGTAGGTCTTCACTACTGAAACGATCCGGGTCTGTTACTGACCACGGGTCAGCTCCCATATCAATGTCTTCTTGAATCTGAGGGGCTATAAGACCTTCGTAGTTAGCCAGTTTACGTGGCACCCTAGCGGGCCAAACAAAGGGTCGGTAGTTACGTTCTGCTAGTTTACGGTAAATAGTAAAGGTTGTCTGAGGTGTACCAAGGTACATAATACGACTATCAGATTTAGGAGTAAGAATTGACTCAGCCTCTGTACAGAGTTGAAGTAATTTCTCCCGCATCATCTCAGTCATAGAGTTACCAGGCACCTCCACGTCGTCAAGAATCATCAGGTCAGCACGTGAACCCGTAAGCTGACCCGTGATACCAACTGATTTAACTGACGGAGCCTGAGAAGGAGCACAGTTAACATCAAAGCTAATACGACTCCAACGGGCATCATCCGACTTAGGTCTAAGGTGAGATAACCACGGTGTCTCAATGATAAGCTTTTGAAGAAAGATAGACATGTTATCAGCCCGCTCTTTAGAAGCAGAGATAATCATGATCTTCTTCTCAGGGTTATTAAAAAGAGTCCAGAGCACAAAGGCACCAGTAATCCAACTCTTACCAACACCTCGAAACGCTTGGATTTGAAGACGTTTTGGACCGTGTTGGAGATAGTCAGCAATGGCGTATTGTGCTCTGGTCGGTTCTGGCAAGTCTAGTTGCGACCACAGGGCTTGTAAGAATAGCTTAAAATCGCCCTGTAAGGCGTCTAAAACATTGCTCATGATAGAATATACTTAAAGGTGGTTTAAAGGGTGTTCTAGGGGCTTGTAGCGGGGTTTTACGGTCAATTAGCTTTTACCAAATCTACTTGTAGTCCGTTTACCTGGTTTTTGAAATTGGTTACGCAAATCTTCCAGTTCTTCTAAAATGTCTAATTCAGAAGTTGCCACACTTGAAACCGAAGTTTGCATAGTTTCAGAATTAGTTGCATTGGTATTCATATGAAGTGCAGCAAACTCATCTAGTTTTTCTTTAATGTTACTACCGACTGGAATATCAATTCCTGGCTGATCGCTGGTAGCTTGGAATTTGTTGTGAAACTGAGCTGGAATCAAACGCACATCACCAGACACGTCATCAATATCAACAATAACTTTATCGCCAAACCGGCGAGAAGCTTCAGCTTCAACGTTGTCTTTATGAACTTTAAATATAGGATCTGAAACTGACATGTATTCGCTAGAACCACCAGAAGCTAAACGAACATCATGTTCAGCAATAGATGGTTTACCTTCAGACACATATAATGCTTCAGTACTTTGACTTTGCTCTCTTGCTTGTTTTTTAGTTTCTCTGAGATACGCGGCTTCTTCTTCTGTTTTAGGTTTCTCTAAAGCTGCTCGCCTAGTTTGAGCTGCTGTACTTTGACCTTTATAAGAGACGCGAACCGGTTCACCTCTGCGGTTTCTAATTTTTAAAGCTGGACCAGTGTATTCGGTTTCTTTTCTCCAATCCGCCAAGTTTTTACTTGGATTATTGGTTAACCAATTTTCAACAGCTCTAAATAGTTCTTTTTTAGCAGCCATTTTTACTTAATGTGCGATAAAATCAATTGTTCTCTACTCGGATTGCAGCCAAACGTGGCTCGCATCCAAGATAACCAGTTGCTAGTTCCCTTCTCTTGATTACATTTCCTGCAGGATGGAACCAAATTTCTCGTGATTGTCTGCCCGCCAACATAGCGAGGTACAACGTGATCCAAAGTAAGTTCATGTAATTCATAAGTTTCTCCACAATAAACACATTGACAATTAAAATGCTCCTTAATAGCTCTACGCCACATACGTTTTGCTTCGGGACTTGTCATGGTTATGAGGTTGTAAATGTAATGATCAGGGGTAGGCAACAACGGGGTCATGACTATGCGTACTTCTTACCAGTTCTAGGTCTACGGCGGTTAGATGAAGGTGTTTCCAGTTTACCAGTGGTTTTACCAGTGTGGGAAGCGTCTTTACCATCACCATTGCCATAAGTACCAAGTTTACGGTTAAGTTTGTTAGCAGCAGTACGGATCTTAAGACCAGCATTAGTCTTATTGTACTCTGCTTGTTGCTTTAGTCGTCGTGCGTTAGCTTCAGGATTAGAGTCGTAGTAGCGTTGAGTCTTAGACTTTGCCATACAATCTCCTTTGAACCATTTCAGGATCAACCTTTGGCATCACAGAAGCCAATTTATCCAAGGGGTTACCCTCATAAGCAACCCCACTAATGTCGTTTTTAGCCAGCCAGTCACACGCAGCCTTAAGGTCTTGTGTGCTGGCTTCTCCAGATTTGATGCGCTGTAGGAACTCTGTGGTTACGAGGTTGTGAAGCTCGTTGAACATGTCCTCAGACGCTTTTTTCTTAGCCATTTCTCAGTACGATCTGGTCTAACTTGTTTTCAATGCGGATCATATGATCCTCCATCTTTTGAAGAGCTGAGGATAGTTCTTCACGTTGGACGTACTTCTCTGCAATACGAAGTTCAACACGATCAATACGTGAGTCAACTTCAGAGATACGAGTATTGATACGTGAGTGAAGAGCTACAACAGCTGTAAATAAGGCAACTGTGCCAGAGACAATGGCTTCAATCATGTTTGTTGCATTGGTCGAAAGGACATGTACCAGCCGGAACCTGACCCTTCAACTTCCCAGCGAGGTAGCCAGTTCTTCCAAGAGTATTTAACGGATTTACCGCCTTTGCCAATGGTGACATAGCCACCGTTGACGTTATCCATTTCACCGTATGGATCATGGAAGATACCTTTGTCCCCTTCATCGCCAATGAGCAACATCCAATGACCACCGCCTCGTGGTGAGGAGACGTGACCTTTGTGCAGGATACCTGTAGCTACAGGAAAACCCATGTTGAGTTCATTGAGAAGAGTATCCTTTGTACCTTTCTGGGAGAAGGTAGCAAGAACACCGTACTGCTTACAGGCTTTGAGATGGGAGGTGTATTCAGTTGTATCACCGTATTTAAGGACAGTCCTTAGATAATCATCATCTGCATTACTACCTTTCAAGGCATCAGGACGGAGATACTTGATTGCCATAGCACACGTGGAGCTAAAGCACATCCGATCTCCGTGACCTGTTGCACTATCAGTTTGAGGGTAGTACTGCTTAACACTGAGCAGTACCATGATGATTACTTGAGGGTATCCTTAATCTGTTGAAGCTTGTCGTCTTCCTTACGGAGAGGCTTCAGAGCGTTGATACCGCCAAGGATCAGTTGGACAACGCTGTTGGACTTGAATTTAGATGCACCAATAACTTCAGAGCCCAGGAAAAGAGCAAAGAAGAGCAGGGTCTCATAGGAGACTTTGATGCCAAGGATGGTAAGCATGGGTTTAAAGTGGATAAAGGGTTATTTAACGGTTGGTAGCGGCGGCTAAGTCACGTGTTTTTGTCATAGTTTTTAAAAATTAAACAGCATTGTCACTACGGCTAATTTCACACCAGCGGCTGATGCTTGCATTGTAAATAAGTTCAATAGTATCATCAGTATGGCTTAAGATAAAATCTCCTGCAAGCCGAAGATTACCAGTATTATCTTTAAGTGTGACATCCCTAGCAGCTGATGCAGACTGAACCACTAAACGTTGCCCATCTTGACCACCGTTAATGGTATCCAAATCATCTGCCGCAGCAGCTGCTTCAGTATCAACCCTTGCGTAGCTAGAAGTTATGGTAATTGCTCCACCAGCTATAACACTAGTTGACGGTTTTGGAGTAATAAATGTATTATTAACAATTACGTTTCCATACAGCTGCACATCCTCGAAGCTAGTTGTGCCTTGAAAAATAGTCTTACTAATGGCTGTATTAGTGATCCTATTTGCTAAGATTAGGAGATTGTTAGATTGTCTAGCGTCAATGCCATATTGATGTTCTGGTGTTGTCCGAGTATCTTTGATGGTATTATTAGATATAGTAATATCATCTGTTTGTTGCACAAAGATTCCAGAACTAGGATCTGTTGACCCAGCATCAGTAGCTACATTATAAATCGTATTATTGGAACAAATAAGATCTCTAGTGAACCAAACAACATCTACAGTACGGGTATTGGTTCCATCACTAATTGTACTACCTACTGTGATTTTACCGCCAGTAAGACTTAATCCATACCACAAACTGCTACTCTCATGAGTAAAGTTTTCAGCAGAGGAAATGGAAACACCAGCAACAGAAGAAGTGAGAGCTACTGCAGTATTAATGGTGCCACTGAGGCGTACAGCCATATAGCCACTACCTAAGTTAATGCCGTGTGAATCAGAGTTCTTAACAACATTACCACTGATCAATCCACGTTGGCTTAGACGAGATACAGTAATGCCCATTTCTCCTCCATCAAAGGAAGAGTTATTGCAGCAAGTAAAGTCCTGTACGCCTTGTAAGTTGATCTGATCTGCCGTTTGCTGATTACTGGCAGAAAATGCTCCAGGTACACCAACAATAGTATTATTTTCAACTGCTACATCGGTGACCAGCAATCCACCAGTGGTACTTTGAACACTAAGTGGGTAGTAAGCATTACTGGTTGCAGGTGTGTGGATATAGTTATTAGTGATCTTGACACGTTCTGCACGATTAGTGGTACTACTAGCAACACGAATACCGTTAGTCCAGTTAATTAACTCACAAGAATCAATAACTACATCAGTACAACCTGCACCGTAATTAATGGTATAGGAGCTGCAGTTTTGATTAGCGTCAAACTTAAGTCCTTCTACTCTGAGATTAGACATAGTGCTAGCCTCTAAAATACCTGTCATTGCAGCAGTAGCTTTGATAGTAGCTTCACTACCAAAGATTGTGACGTTACTAGGATGGCTTAGTGCTGTCTGGACTGCGTATGTTCCTGGTGGAAAGTAAACAACCTTCGCTGTATTTAAAGCTGCTTGAATAGCTGCAGCGTCATTCGTAGTACCATCTCCAACCGCCCCGAAGTCCTTAACGCTCACCACATCTTGCAGCTTTGATTCAACGGTGCGCTGCACAGCACCAGTACCAGCCTGGGTGAAGTTAACCTTCCCAGACACCACCGAAACAATGTCTTCGTTGGTTACTCCATTAGCCAGGTCGGCTAAGTCGCGTGTTTTTGTCATAGTTTAGTTACCACCCTGTTGTTGAAGAAATTCGTCGTGGGTGATATAGGTTGTTACCGGACCATTGTCAGTCATCTCAACATTAGTAACAATGTTAAAGGAGTCATCAACGACATACGCAGTAAGAGTAGTGTCTTCTGCTTCAAGGTTGTTATTTTTTGTATAAGTACTAAGTTGTCCGTTTTGCCTAAAAAATAGTTTCATTGTTGACTCCTTAAACGATTAAAGCAGACCAAGTGGTTGCATCATACGAAGTGTAAATACCGGCATTGCTCCATACTTGGTAGCCAGTCGATCCTGATTTGATGACTGATCGGAAACTATAATTAGCCGGTCCATTAGTACGAGCACCAGATCCGTTGTTAAAGTTACAGCCAGGAAGAAGCTTTTGGAAATCAAACGTGCAATAAACGTTACCGGAACAACCAGAAATTTGGAAATTAGATGTGTATATGTTTCCGCTACTCCAAAGATTTCTGACTTGCTCAGTTGGCGTTTTGATGTTATTTACAAAGTAATACAACCACTTGCCGGTATAATCTACCGCTCCACTTGATCGAAAGTTTACCCATTCATAACAATGAACAACGTTATCACGGATATTCCAAACAACGGAACCTTGCATAGAAGCAGGTGTAGGCCAGTCACCACCAACAGTGTTAATAAAATCACTGATAACATTAGTAGTACTATTTCCAGCAGGATTTTGATTACCCTGAATAATGTTACTACTAATTTCTACATAATAAGTAGCAGTAGAAGTTGCATCTGGAGCGCCGATTAAAAACGCATAAGCAGGCTTAGCTTTGTATGTAACAACATTGCCCCGGAAGATCTGCTCGGCTAGCTCATAACTATAAGTAACGTTGGTGCTTAACGGAGCCTGTACTGAGAATAGATTTGAAGAAGAGCCACCAGTCCAAGTATCACCCAAACTGATTTTGTTGTTTTCTACTAAGGCATAACCAGTCTGCGAATCAACACCTTTCCAGTTAGTAATCAGCGCAACTGCTGATTCAATCTTCATGTGGTTGTTGGAGACAACACAGTGTCCACCAGTTTGAAGCTTAACAAAACGTCCAGCACAATCAATAATTGTGTTGTCGGAAATAAGAGCCTTATCGCGTGAGTAGTAGCTGCTAGTATTGGTGTCAAAATACTTGATACCATCTGCATCAGCAGCATCACCAGTACCGTAGTTGATGTTTTTAATGTAGTTATTAGAGATAGTGGTATTCAGGTTTCTAGTACAAGAAATACCAGAACAAACACCTGAAGCACCTGTCTTATTACGAGAGACAGTTTCAATACGATTACCAATAATTTCTACAACATCACCATCACTAGCAGAAATACCGACAGCAGCCGTTGAAATAGTAGAATCTTGGAAACAATTATTGATGATGCAGTTTTTAACGCCAATGTACTTAAACTTAGTGTCAGTAGTATTGACTCGGATAGCAGTTGCTACATCGTTATTGCAGTTAAGAGTCAACCCTTCAAAGACAACCGAGCGCAAGGCACTACCCGCATTACATTGAATACAAAAACCAAAGTTTAAATAAGAACCAGGGTCAAATTCAATAACAGCATCTTCACCAAGAAACTTGACAGAGTGGGTACTAGTTACAGCAATATCGGCAAAGCTACCAGTGGTACGATAAGTCCCAGGAGGGAAATACAGAGTACCACCGTTAGCGATAATATAATTAAAGGCGTTGTTGATAGCGGTTGCATCGTCAGTAGTGCCGTTTCCAACTGCACCAAAGTCTTTGACGGAGACGACATCCTTAAGCTTGCTGTCAATAGTCCTAGCAGTAGCGCCAGTACCAGTTTGGGTGAAGCTCAGTTTAGTAGCAACAATACCAGCAGCACTATTTACATCAGCATTAACAATGGTGTCATCCGCAATCTTAGCTGAGGTAATTGAACCATCCGTAACAGTAGCACTAACATATCCTTGAACCGCATGAAGTTCAACTACATCACCAGCAGTCAAAGCAGGAGTAAGAGTAATGCTACCGCTAGTCGGAGTAGTGTAATCAACACCACGAGTCTGCAGAGCACCATTCAGGTAGACCTGTTCATTCCCTACGACATAATCAAGGGTGTTACTAAGATCATCATTACCCGACAGTGTGGTCTCACCGCCAACAGCTGTCTTACGCCACCGAATGATGTTTCCAGCAGCAGCCGAGATAACCCATTCAGTACCAGTCCAAGCTTTAAGAATGTCTTGAGTAGTATTAAAGTAAAGGTCACCTTCTTCAAGCGGTGATCCATTCAGGCGGGTAGTAGGATCGGTAGCCTGCGGTCCTTGGTAAAGAGTCTGGATGTATGTATCAACGTATGCTTTGTTGGCAGCATCAGTACTGGCAGTGGCAGTAGCGACATTAATAATACGATTATTATTCATGTCAAGGGTGCCGCTGTTAATATCAACATCACCCGTAACGCTAAGATCACCAGTAATAGTTACATTATTAGAGATCGTGCCACCTGCTTGAGTATCAAGATACCTTGCTTTAACTTCCTGCGTTACATAAGCGTTCTGCAGGAAGTCTTCATTCAAATCCTGTGCACGAATGGCGGAACCCGCAAAGAAGGTTGCCGCCAGTGCATCGTTATTAGTATCCCTATAGATACGAATAGCTGCTCCGTTCGCAGGAGCAGTACTAAACGTAACCGTTGTAGCGTTAGACAGAGTGTATGCAGTTGTAACGACTCCATTAAGACTTACCTTAATGTCCGTCTCTTCAAGATATGGGAATGTAAAGGAGTAGCTAACAGTTGAGCCATCTCCAGTGTATGTGTTTTGAGTAATAGCCATTACGCTTTAACAAAGGAAATGGGTGGATTAAATGTTAGGCATAAGTTGCCCTTTGCTTTCACGGAGTTTCTGATAAATATCAATCCGTTTTTGGGCTCGTTCTTCATAAAGAACATTAGTTTCACTCGGATGATTTTCACGGACTTTTGCCCATGCTTTCTTACGTGCACGTTCAAACCTATCCCGAATCAGACGGTTATGCACATAAGCTTTCATGGGATCAAGATCTCGCTTACCATTCCGTAGATCATCGGACATAAGTTTAATAGATGCTTTCACATCTTCACGTCCAGCAAGCTCATCAAGAGACTTTTCAAGGTTCAGTTTACCAAGCTCTTCTTGGAACCACGAACGCATCTGAGGATATTCAGAAAGATCAACGTTGTCAGGAGAACTGTAGCTCACAAGACGAAGATCATAATTACTGTTCCACAGCATAGTACGCCCAGGACTATCAATCATTTGCAGACTAATAGGACTCAGGGAGTTCCACATACGTTCCATAAAGTTCCAATCACGGATTGGTTTACCGTTCAGGATGTCATACTTAACAGCCAGAGCATCGTCACCAAACTCAGTCAGAAGGTTACGGTTACGAATACTTTCAGTAAGACTACCGTTGATCTCACGCATGTGCGGGTTGATCATCTTACCAATTTCATTACGAAGACCGGCAAGAGGTACAGTGTTGTTTATAAGACCACCAATAATCTTTTCGTGTTGTTTGGATTCACCCGCAAACAAATCAACAAACTGACCAAGACCTTCAAGATAAGACTTACTGGTAGCAGTACCAGCAATAGCCAGTGCAACAGTCATCAGATTCTGATCTGCCCATTGCGGACCCATTAGCTTCATGTTGTCGCCAATATCAGCAATAGCAGCAAGGACCGTGTTAAATGGTTCAAAAGTGTCGTAACTTACCCAAACATTGCCAATCTTAATGCTACGAGGTTGCCAACCAGTATCCATCCAAAGTTTACGGAGTTGTCGGTCTTGAGGACCATTACCAGTAAGACCACCGTTCATGTAGTGCATACCAGCCATAGTAACAACAGAGCTACCAATAGCTTGACGACCAGCAATCAAAGCTTGAGCATTAGCAAGATCTTCTGCGTTGTTAATTCCGTATTTAATAACAGAATCAAGGTCTTCTGGTTTAGCACGAAGAATATCAATGGATTGCTTATGAAGAACACCCAAACCAGGCATACTCTTGTAACTAAGCATCAGACCATTAATACCAGTCCTAGCAAACAAGAAGAATGGTTTAGCAAAAGGATAGCTGTTAAACAAACCTTCAAGACCAGCAGTAAAACCACTGAGATCTTGAGTAAGGGTAGCTTCTTTAACAGTAGACTTCAGATAAAGATCACTTTCAATGTTAACGTTGCCATCAGCATCAAGCAAGTCTTTGTAGAAGTTATCTTCATACTTACGTAGCAGTTCAGGGGTAACTTCAGACACATTACCTGTCTTAGCCTCATCCATTGCTTGACGCAATGCTTTCTCACGAGATCGTGCACGTGCCATCAACATAGTGAAGGCATCGTCAGTAGCGCCCATGATAGACGTGCTATAAGTCAGGAACTTGTTATCATTAAGAGAACGAGCCATATTAGCAATAGCAAATGCAGCTTTGTCTGCATCACTACCACGTGTGTCTACCCAGTTCTCATACATTGCCCATTGGTCATCAGCTTGGGTACGTGCTTCTGCAAAACGAGTTTTAACAGTTGCAATATCACCTGCCCAGTAAGAACCAAGATTAGTCTTAAAGAGTTTCCAAGCTTCAGGAATAGTCTGCATGAAAGCATTCATGGATGCCATGTTAGCTCTAGCAGTATCCCAATCACCACGCATACTTGCACCAACAGCGGTGTTCATAGGACGCAGTACAGCAGCCGTAAACGTGCCTGACATGGCTCTCAGAGCCGTCTTAGGACCGCTAAGGATGCTGTGCATCATAACACCCTGCAGCTCTTTAATCACGACCCCTGCGTCGCCTTGCAGACCGAAGTTACGAATCCGTTGTTTCATGTAAGCATCAAGATCCTTCCAGTTTTGGATCTTATTGCTCATAGAGAATGCTTCAACCAAAGCCTTGGCAACAGCATCATTATCAGAGTTTTGTGCCATCTCCATGAACATATTGACAGCAGCTTCCGATTCAGCACGGAAACCTTCAACACGTTCGTTCAAAGCAGCTTGTGCCTTTGGACCTTGCAGCTTACGGAACTCAGTAGAGATCAAATAACGAGAACGCTTAACGTTAGTAAGACCAACGATCAAACGTTCAGCAATGGTCTTCATCGGACCATCGGTATCCATCACATCAGCAATGTCAAAGATCTCTCGGCTAGCAATACCAAGGTCACGCAGTTGAGAGAACAATGAAGCATTAACAAGGTCAGCTGCAACCACGTTCTTCATTGACCACGCTTCAGTACCACCAAAGCGGTCTTGAACATCATCAAGGAATGGTTTCCAGAAGTCTTCAGGATCAGTAGAGGTAGCATCACGACCAATGGTTTCTTGCATCCGCTCAAAAGCGTAGCCATAAACCTCTTTGAAGGTCATCTTATTCTTTGCAACCTCAGCCTTCATCTCTTGATAACGGCTATCAGTCAGAAGCTCTTTAGCAAGACGATCCAACTCAGCTTCAGTCATACCAGATTCAGTTGCCATTCGATAGGCTTGAACTGGCGTAAACATGGAATCAGTAGAACCAGCACCAGGAATATCCCACTGGTCATTGAGACGTTTGGCTTGTTCAGCACCGTCAAAAGCAGACTTAGCACGGGAGCTAGGAGAACCCTGCCAAGGATCAGCCATATCACGGTTAGTATAGGCACTGAAGCTACCTTTTTCAAGGTCTGCCTTTTGATCATCAAGATTCTGTTTAATGGTGTTAAACCGCTCTTGCAGTGCATCACGATCCGCACCTTCAAGCATTTCACCAATCTTTTTTTCAATCTGTTGAAGACGTGCTTCACCTTGAAGGATTTCTCCACGAGTTTCTGCGTAGTTAACCGCCTTAGCTTGTGATTCAGCTTCAGTAGCTTCATCTATCTGCCGTGTGATGTCAGCCTTACGCTCAGTGTCAAGGGTTTCACCGCCTTCAAACTTACGAAGCACTGAACCAACAAGAACGTCAGCTGCAATGCCTTCAAAAGCATTCTTAAAAGTCTTCAACCAAGGATGGTCAGAGTCTTTAGTAGCAAGGAATCCAATACCACGATTGAGGAACTCACCCATATAAGGGACACGTTCAACAATTTTAGATTCGTAGACCTCTTGAGACAAGTTACCTTCTTGAGAAGTAGAGGAAACAATGTCACTAGCAAAGCCAACACCGATGTCTGCTGCAACACCACCACCAGCAACTTTAGCACCAACACCAGGGATGGACTTCACTCCACCGGCTAGACCAGTGAAGTGAACACCCATTTCCATTAGTTTGCCCCACCAAGTCTTAAGACCAGGGTCATAATCAGACAATTCCAGAGGATCAAACCCAGGACGGTATTTACCAGTCTCTTTGATTTCCCGCTGCATAGCGCCAGTAGACATGTCAACGACACGCTCAGGCAAGGTCATAATAGATGACCAAGTTTTAGCAGTACCACCTTTAATGGCATCAAAGAGTTCAAGGGTATTTTCCGAAAGACCGTATTGACTTGGTTGCATACTGCGTTTAGCAGCTCGCATTTCATTAATACGTGCTTGTGCCTTTTGCTCAAGAGTCAGATTACTCTCAGCAATAAGATCAGGATCTGCCTTACCTTCTTCTAAAGTGCGACGCCAAGCAGGCATTGCAGCTTTTTCTTTTTCATATTCCTTAGCTGCTTTCTTTTTCTGTTCTTCATCAAGTTCAGGTTGAGGAGTAGGTTTCTCTAATGCAGCTTCTTCCTCTTGGTTAATACGATCCGTCAGGTTTCCAAGGTTGAGAGCTGAATCAATCTGAACTTTTGACGGATCAAAACTGCTATAAGTCATAGGAGTGATCTAGCTTGGTTAATAAGTGCTTTTTCTTCAGCCGTAGCATAAGTGGCAGGGCCAACCCACTGCCCAAGGCCACCACTTTTCAAAAGAGAAAGAAATAGTTGGTCTTGAAGAGCGGGAGTGAATTTTTGATCACGTGAAATACCAAGACGCTGTACAAGACCTTTTAGGGTAGGTCCAATAAATTGATAACGTCCAACAGCATGAAGCTTACCTTTCTTAACCCAATCAGTATTACTCATTCTGGTTTTACCAGGATCAGCTTGAAGATCCATGATCTCACCAACAGTCATATCAGTAAGAGCACGTCCACCGTGTTGAGGCATATTCCTGAAGTCACCTGAATAGAAACCCGCAGGAATCTTAGTGCCACCAGCTTCACCGCCTTGGTTGACTGCGTTGTAACCACCAGCACCTGCTGACTCGTACTTAGAAATAATATCTGCAGCACGTTTCAATAAGGGATTAGGTAGTGATGAAGTTTGAGGATTAAAACTTGAAGTAGTAGCTCGATTAAGTCTGTTTACATTAGGTTTGTAATCAATGACCGCTTGTATTGCAGGATCCAGGCGTTCATACTGAACCCTCTGAGCATTTTTCCCAAGTTCTCCGTATCCAGCTGCACGATATTGAGCGGCTGCAATGTCCCAAGCAGTAAGATTTTTTTGACCAACGGCCAAGTCATAATAAAGTTTAGGTATTTCACCTTGTCCTTTACTATAAGCTTGAAGCTGTTTAAGCTCATTTTCTGTACCGTTGAAGACATAAGTGTCAATCTTTGGATTGGTTCCCATAGTCAAACGCGCAGAACCAAGGGTTTTTCTATAACGAAGAGTTGAAGGAACGTTAGGATCTTTGCTGTAGGTATTAACACTAAAGTTCTTTTCAACACGATTCAACGCCTTTTGCTGCGCCTCTTGCTGATTCATACCTGAACGAATGTTGTCCTGAAGATACCCACGGTAAGCATCACGTGCCCGACGTGCCATATCCTGCCATTCATTCGTTTTAGGCGCATCTCCTTCAGTTACTTTGAAGTGATCATCTGTCAAAGCATTGATCTTACTGTTTGCGTCAGATTCAAAGTGCTTAGGAATTTTAGCTTGAGGTTGATCTTCTTGAACAATCGAAATATATTTCTGATACGTAGCCATGCTGACATTACGCAGATCAGCTTCAATTAGATAACCGCGCTTCCGACGAAGATCATCAAGAGAAGTTTGCTCTTGTTCACGATCTTGACTCTCTTTGGTCATCGTATCAGTGATCCAAGGGAATGCAGAAGCAGGTTTACCTGTTTCCTTCATGGCATCTTCTAGTGCCTTCTTCTGTTGGAACTCAGTAAGCGTCACACCTCGGCTTGCCATATCTTTCATGGCGTCTTCCCAGCTGCGCCTACGCTGCTTCATCTCTTCGTTTTCTTTCTCATCTAACTTAGCACGTTTGCGCCGATCAATTGCATCAATAGCAGCGTTAAGACCATTCTCACCTTCAATGCGGTTAGCAAATCGTTGACGCCAAGTTTGACCTTTCGGATCACCCTCAACAGGTTGACCCAGAGAGTTTAGAATTTCGGTATCACCAGCCGAGTAAGCAGTTTGAATCTCTTTAAAGATTTCATCCAAAGCTGCAGACCTGCCTCGCATTTTACCGTATTCATCAATACTGCCAGTCAAAGCAGATAGATAGGGATTAAGTTCTTTATTAGCCCGAAAGGTTTCACGAGCCTGAGCAACCATGTCAGCAGAGACATTAATAGACTTCTGCAAACGAATGTTGTTCATGTACTCGTCATCGACCCTATCCATTGCTTCATACAATGGTTTAGCAGCAATACCAGTAGGATTGAAGTCTGCTCCAATACCTACTTCCTCTGCCATAAACATTCGGCTAGCAGCACTTTGAACAATCTGCAGCAACTCAGGATTGTCATCGACTTGCTGAGGAGTAAACGTTCCGCCACCAGGACGAGGAAGATTAATGTCTCCACGTTGAAGGAAGTTTGCCAGGTAATCTTTATAAGTGTTACCTTTATTAGCTAGATAAGTGCGATAAGCACCGATACGTTGATACTGAGGAAGAGCCTTGATGTAGTTGATTGCTTCAATAGGAGCATTCTGCTTACCCATATCAAGAGCAACCTCAGCCATTTGAGACTGAACTTGCTTCTCTTGATTTAAAGTAGCATTAAACTGATTCTCTTTTTCAGCAGGGATACCATAGTTAAGTGATTTACCCAGGCTACGTGCTTTATTCTGACCTTCAATAATCTGTTGATCAATGTAAGCTTTGCCTTGAGTCTCTGCAAACTTCATCGCAGTTGTTGAAAACTGCCCAAGAGTATTAAGAAGATCCTGCTGACGCTTTAGCTTAGTTTCAAATTCAGAGAATTGATTTTTTTCTAGTTGCTCAAAATTACGGTCAATTTGACCCATGTTTTCCCGTAGGAAACGAGAGGTGTCAGGAGCCTGCATTGGATCAAAGCCTTGGCTCTGAGCAGCACCCCGAAATAGACTCTCTTCTTGAAATTCTGCCATTTTAATAAATTAAGCTAAACCTTGGATACCAAGGAATTTCATTTCTTTAGGTGTAACACTAAGACCAGTTTGGAATGCTTGCATACCAATACCAGCCAGCTGCATAGCAGTTTGACCAAAACCAGGTCCAGAAAGGCTGGGAATAGAAGTAGGAGTAAACGTTGCAGCACTCGGCAGTACAGCTACTTGAGAAATAGCAAGTTTATCTTGTGCTCGCTTTTGCTCCTCAGTACGCTCCATTCTCATTTTAGTAGCCACAGTCTCGCTCATAAGTTGATCAACAAGTTGAGAACGAGTGCGACCATAAGCACCAAGGGTAGACACAAGAGCACCACGCCTTGCACTTTTACCGTAGACTTCACGAGCAGCTGCAGTACCAAGCGATTCTTTTAGAAGTTTTTGCATTGCTTGACTTTTATAAGCAGCAGTATCATAAACTTCATTAAGGCGCATTTGCTCTGAAACCCAAGAGGCTTGAGCAGCTGTAAAGTTGTTTTCAATTTGATTGCGAACAAAATCAATCTTAGCACCAAAAGCTTCAGCAATCTGTTTGTTTTGCTGTTCAACTCGGTATTGATTGATAATGTTATTGTAAGTAGTTTGGCGGATTTGCTGTAATTGTTGCTGTTCTTGGGCACTGTTGCCTGCGAGCATTTGGCCGATGCCAAAGGCAAGCTGACCACCAGCAAGAGCAAGACCTACAGGGTTAGAGAATAGACCACCGCCACCACCAGCACTAAAGCTGCCACCAGCAAAGCTACCAAAACCGCCGCCAGTTATACCAGAAGTGCCTGATGAAAAAGCATTAGTAAGTGCTCCGCCTGCGTAATCTAGAGCCATAATCGTACAATTTCTATAGAGTAAACATTGTCAGGTCCATCTGGAAACACCCGTAGAACCTTAAAACCTAAATACCTAGCTAAATTAATTAGTTCAGTATTTTTTATATCAATAGTAGTCCAAAGATAAGGACGGTTAATGTGTTCCATTAACGCTTTACCAAACCTCACAGTTGTGCGAGGATTGTTCTTAACTTGGTTTGTCATCTGTATCCAAATGGAATTATAAGATGAAATTCCATAGGCTCCATATAGACTCCCATCAGGTCCGTAGATCAAATAGGAGTCATCTTCATGGATGTACATAGCTAACGAAAGAACAGGATGTTGACCTACTCTTTCAAAGTCCTGCAATCCTCTTGGGAGCATTTGACTGGTTAGCTCTAAGATGTCGTTAATAGTGGCTGGTTTAAAGGTAAAACCACGGGTGGATGTAGTCATTAGCGTCTATAGAAACCAGTGTTATATTTACCTTCCCAATTCAAACTCAACAGACTAACTGGGAACGGAGAGTCACCAATAATCTTAAGGTTGAGGTTCTCATTGCGTTGGTAGATCGGTACAGTGTGAACAGCATCAGCTGCCATGTTCACATTGTTCAACGTATAATTGTAAGGGACAACAGCCTCAATGGTGTTACTCCACTCAGGACGACCAGTAATAGTGATTTGATACTTCACAGGACCGCTGAGACCAGTGGAAACTTTAACGCGATGAATAATCAAATCAGAGGTAAAGTCAGTTGAAGCCGATTGACCTTCAGACTGAGTTACAAAGAACTGAGGAAGTTCAACAGTCATCGTATAGATGTATCCAATGATTAGATCACGCCCACGATAGTCGCCATTAATATCAGCGTAATAGGCACCTGTAGAGCCCTGTACGGTGGGATAAAGTACTGAGCCTACCGATTGACTACCTACACCTGCAACGTCGCCTATGTAGCCTCCTAGGACCACTACAGACAACGTACCACCGCTAACCGAATCATACGGTAAGAAGATGCGAGTTGTGTCAGTAGAAGAGTTGTAGGTTCGATAAGGATTAGTACTCCAAAGATCGAGGCAAACATCAGTCTTTTCTCCAGTAGGTAGTGTTAGGAAACCTTCTTCACTTGCTTGAGTCAGGTCAAAACTTTGAACGTAAACATTAGTACCACTCTTAATTGTAGCGTAGTAGATGTTATTATCAAAGAATTGGTCAAGCAACGTACCAGTCAGATCCCACTTATACCAAGCAGAAGCTCGTTGATCACCAGCTCCTTCCAGGAACCGATATTGATAAACTGTTTTACTCCCTGTAGTTCCCAAAGAGATGAGGGACAAGGCAGGAGAGGCAATCAAACTATTAATTGTTTGAGGGATTAATTCGGGAACAATCTTAGTTTGTTCAAAAACATTAGGTGGTCTATCAGTACTAATACCAGAAATCTCATAGAAACGAGTGTAAAGAGGCGTCTTAGATATAAAACCAAGGCTTAAACCGAGTCCAACTGCATCAACCGCAGGGTCACACTCATAACTCGATAACTCGTTAATTTTAGCTGTCTTAGGGCTGAGAATATCAGCATCAGTAGTCAAAAGGAATTGCTCAGTATCGCTGAACAAAACAAGACCAACACTGGTAGGACGGACGTAACGGTGATTGACTGGTCTAATAGAAGCAGCAGTAATATCAATCGGATCATCATCCGTAACTGTCAAAGCTGTCGTTGCCCAGAAATTAAAGTAATCACCAGCTCGGCTAAGGATAACTGCTTCATTAGACAGGAATCCAAGACGATTGCGATAGAAGAAAAGGTTGTTAATCTTGCTATTAACAAAACTAGGAGTTGGGTTTGTTGATTCATCACCAACTAAACGATCTTCCCAAGTAACAGGACCAAAGGTAAATGAACCATCAGCCTGACGTACTAATTGATGAGGCATAGTTAGCTCATCAAACTCGTATTGAATCCCAGGAGCAATCGTTTCTTCCCAGACACCAGTACCGTAAGTAGCGTTATTATCCGCCACAAACTTGACGTACATATCATCAACATCAATGTCTTGAGTGTTGACAACCTTTACAACGTAACCATCTTTACATTGAAGAGGAAGATCTGAGACAGTAGGCACACTATCTTGAAATACTTCCATAGCATTTTCAGATGGACCGCCAACTACTCGAATTGAAAATGCAGCTGTAGCACTGATATAAATACCAGGACCGACAGCAACTGCTGTATAAGTTGTTCCTCCAAATGTCTGACCATCAATATCTGTTTTCAAATCAGCTATAATAGCATCTACATCACCACCAGTACCTGCATTGTAAGTAGCACGTTCCGTACCATCAAGATAGATTTTATAATGACCAGTACCAACAATTCTAAGAACAATAAAGGCTTGATAAGGCTGTGTAGCAGAAGTCGTTGCCTTAAGAGCTACGGTCTTTGCTTTATTCAGAACAAAGGTGTAGTCATTCAGAGTAAGTAGCTCAATATCATCAGCAGTAGCACCATACAAATAACCATTAGCCGGAGTAGCGGCAATAGTACAGTTTGTTACTTCTGCATCATAGTTAGTTTTGGCAGAAGCTTCAGCAGTTACAGCGTTATCGTAATTAGTTTGTGCTGTGTTCATATCTGCTAATGCGGTAGCTAGATCACCAGCAGTATGCGTAGCAGCAACAGTCAGGATAGCTTGGTAGACACGGTAACCTTCAGCAGCTAGCAGCGGATATTCATCAGTAAACTCAGTACCTAATGCATAGTTAGCAGGAAGGGTAGCACTTACACTAACAACAGTATCATTGTTCTTAACAGTGTAAACACCGCTTGCATTCTTAAGAATACCCGATTTAAGTGCTTGATCTACTTGACCAGTAGGATAGGTGTAAGAAACTTCAAACAATGCAGTTTGAGTTGCTGTTTGACCAGCAAGAACTTCTGCATAAGTTGCTTGAGCAGCATGAAGAAGAGCAAGTTTAGCAGCAGTGTTTTCTACCGCACTATTATAAGTGTTTAGCCTGGTTTTTAATCCTTCATCATACGAAAATGCAACATTGGGATATGTAACAGTGTTACTCATTGTAATAGTGTCACCATTAACATAACCAGAACCATATTGGTTAATGGTTACTGTGGTAACAACACCACTCGCAATAACAAGATCAACAGTCAATCCTGTACCAGATCCTGTTGTAGCAGTAGCTAAATTAGTAAAAGTACCATTTGTTAGGCTAGAACCTGCATTAGTAATAGTAAGTGTATCCTCTAGTTTACAGGAACCTGGAACACCTGTATCAGTTCCCATGTCTACAGCACGGGGCGAACCAGCGTCACCTAAAGCACTGTCGATAAGACTCCACACACGGAAAGTGTAGTCATCATATTGGGCTACATACTTTTCCTGTTGGTCCCTAAGGATTGAAAACCACTTACCTTCAGGAGTAGCGCCGTATAGTTCATTTACATATTGACCACCAGGGCGCTTGAGAAGACCAAGTGCATAGTCTGGGAAAGCATTCACAGAATCCTTAAGTTGTCCAGGAAACTTACGGTTATCAGGTTGCTGTGAAATACCACGAAGAAAATTGGGAATCCTTTGGGTTATAGTACTCATCGCATCAATGCTTGGAAGGGTTGATAGCTATTGTAATAATTTTCACCATCTCGGAACCCGAACATAGAGTAGTCACCTTGATTACATTCGTATTCAATGGCAGCTGCTCTTGTGTTAAATTCTTGTTCTTGGAGAAGTGCATTCAGCTCACGGTCACCAATCATCTTGGTAGCACACATGCGAGCCGCTCGGGCAGTAATATAAGCTTGAATAGCAGGAGGTACATCAGTGAAATCAAAGTACCAAACTACATCAGCTTTAATAGGATCAGTAAACGTATAGGTATGATGCAGACGATCATAGAGTTTACCACTCCGACGTACCACATCATATCTGTTCTTATGCTGGTATTGATTGGTGTCAATCTGCAGCATGTTGAACGGATATACAATCTGATTAGTAGAGCTGTCGGGAGTCATTTCGTACTCACGTTCCGTGTTGAAGATCCAACCTTCAGCTTGAACTTGACGGTTAACTTCCCGGAGAGTATTAAGGACAATAGATACTTCTGGATTCTGAAGATCTAGTGTGGTGACAGGAGCCTGTCCCACTGAGCTAAGTATTTGATTTACAGCATCCAGTTCGGTGGACACAGCATAAGTAGGAAAGGGCATAGTTACCTATCACAAAGTAAAAAAAAGGAGGACCGAAGTCCTCCCGTATAATGAACCAATAAGATGGATCAGAAAGCAGCGTCGCCAGAAGCAGCGCCAGCAAACAGTTCCACACAAGCAGCAGGGTTCAGGTAGTCAGCACCCATGGCGAGACGACCCACGATCACATCACCCTGGTAGATGATAGAGGCATCGCCGCTGGTCACTTGGACCTGAGGACCGATAGCTTCCACACAACCAGCAGCTTCACGCTGGAAGATCAGACCGCAGGACTTGCTGAACTCAGTGGCAAGACCGTACTCGTTATTGATACCAGCCGTCTCAGCCGCAGCATTCTCCATAGCGTTATCAATGAAGCTACCAAGGTTACCAGGAGAGGCAACACCAGTATCGGTAGTACCGCCGGTCGTACCGAACTTAGTACCATAGTTACCGAAGAAAGGAATGTTGGTAGACTTGTAGATCTCGATACCAGCAATGCTCATCAGACCCTTACCAGACTGCAGGGCATCACCTTGCACGTCGCGGTTGATCAAAGCATTGGTGCCTACAGCCTTCAGCAGTGCATAGTACTGACGAGGGGTCAGGACTGCAACACGTCCGTCTTGGCTCACACCCTTCTCGTCCAGCGCAGCAGCGGCGTTGAAGAAGGCGGTAACCAAAGCTGTATCACTATAAGCATCCGAGAAGTTAGCAGAGGTGCCAACACGGATTTGAGTACCACCAGGCTCCACGAAGGAAGTGGCAGACACAGGAGAAGCCTTACGTGCACCGTTAGCGATAGCACGGAAGATCAGACGGTCATACTTCTCAGCGAGAGCATAACCAATCTTGCGGGAGATCTCGCTACGCAGATCGTAATGGGCGAGAACCTCATCCAGCTCATACACAAATGCGCTGGAGATCAGAAGGTCATCACAGGTGATGGTCTTCTCAGCCACCGGAGGTGCACCATCCGAGTTACCCAGAATGCTGTTGCCAGGGGTATGGTACTCGGCGGTCGTACGACCAGTGTAGATGAATTGCAGGGACTTGCCGTTACGCAGAGTCCGCTTCATGATCAGATCACGAGCAATAGTATTTTGTTGGAAACCCTTGAACATCTCGCCCGAGAAGAGCTTGAGATACAGGGCGCGCTCATCAGCGCCAAAGTTAGAAGAGCCAGGCCGCGTAAGATCGGCAACAGGCTCGTTGGAATTTTGATGTGCCATTTTTAAAAGGAGAAAGAATTAATAGACTTGCTCCTCAAACGTTTGAGAAAATTTGTTGTTCAGTTTTTATTGTGGTCTATCCCACCGTCTAGACGGCGAAGGGTATCTCCGTAGAGGCCAACGCCAATAGGAGCCAGGTCCGACTCTGAGGTGCCTGACTCCCGTTTATTATTCTTCAGACTCTACAGGTTCTGCAGGTTCTGGTTCAGGAGTGGGAGGAGTGGGTGCAGCAGGAACACCGTATTTAACGGGGTTAGCTTTACCTCCAAATGAATTAAACATTAGCCTACAATAGGTGCAGTTAGGGCAACTGGTACTGCTTCAGTAGAAGCAAGGTCCAGAGGGAAGTTGTGGGCGTTTCGTTCGTGCATAACCTCGAATCCGAGATTGGCTTTGTTAAGAATGTCTGCCCAAGTATCCACAACACGTCCCTGACTATCAAGAAGGGACTGGTTAAAATTAAAACCGTTGAGATTAAAAGCCATCGTAGACACACCAAGAGCAGCGAACCAAATCCCAACAACAGGAAAAGCAGCCAGAAAAAAGTGAAGACTTCTGCTGTTGTTAAAACTCGCGTACTGGAAGATGAGCCGTCCGAAATAGCCATGTGCCGCTACGATGTTATAAGTTTCTTCCTCTTGTCCAAATTTGTAACCATAGTTCTGAGAAATTTCTTCAGTGGTTTCACGAATAAGAGAAGAGGTGACAAGGCTACCGTGCATAGCACTAAAAAGAGAACCACCAAAAACACCAGCAACTCCCAGCATATGAAAAGGATGCATGAGAATATTGTGTTCAGCTTGGAACACCAGCATGTAATTAAACGTGCCAGAGATACCGAGTGGCATTGCATCAGAGAAAGAACCTTGTCCGAAGGGGTAGATGAGAAACACTGCAGTTGCTGCTGCAACCGGAGCAGAGTAAGCAACGAAGATCCAGGGACGCATCCCTAGTCGATAGCTAAGTTCCCACTCTCGTCCCATGTAAGCATAGATGCCAATGAGGAAGTGGAAGACGGTGAGCTGGAAAGGACCGCCGTTGTAGAGCCATTCATCAAGTGAATTAGCTTCCCAAATTGGGTAGAAGTGTAGTCCGATGGCATTGCTGCTCGGAACGACGGCTCCCGATATGATGTTGTTTCCATAGAGAAGAGAGCCAGCAACAGGCTCACGAATGCCATCAATGTCCACCGGAGGTGCAGCAATGAAGGCGATGATAAAGCAAATGGCTGCAGCAAGGAGACACGGAATCATCAGTGTTCCAAACCAGCCGACATAAAGACGGTTATCTGTACTGGTTACCCAATCGCAGAAGTCGTCCCAAAGATTTTTAGTTTGGGGTTGTGCAATAGTAACCATTGTAGTTAGTTAAGACGTGTTACTTTGACTCGTCCAACTCCAGAACCAGTGAGACCGATAGCATCAGCCGCACCTTTACTTAGATCAATGTTCCTACCATGAATGTAAGGACCACGATCATTTACCCGAACAACGGCACACCGTTTGAAACATACACGAAGTCGTGTTCCAAAGGGTAGTGTCTTGTGCGCAGCAGTAAGGGCATTTTGATTATATCGTTCACCGTTAGCAGTAAGGTTCCCATGGAAACCAGGACCATACCAGCTAGCGATCACCGATAGAGTAGTTAGAACAGGAATCATAATAATAAAGCGAAGAACTTTTATATTACTTACTCCTACTAATCCGCCAATACACTCGCAGTATTAGCGGATCTACAAATACTTACTTTTTCTTACCGCCACCTTTGTGGCCTTTCTTTCCGCAAGACATGATTAGAATACTCCAGGAATAATTTGTCCAGTCATTACATAAGCGCCAATAGCAGCCACGAAACCAAGCATAGCAAGGCGACCATTGAGGAGTTCAGCACGTTCGTTGTGGGGCACAGTGTAATCTTTGTCAGTGTACATGGTGGGTTCTTTAGCGAAGATGTTTTGTTGGTTGTATTCGTTACTGGTAATCAAGATTAGACCTCTCAAGTTTAGCAAAAACATCCTGACGATATGCAGGATCATTATCATAGCGTGGGTCACTCATAGCACGAACAACTTCAGCTTGAGAACGGAACACATCTTTAGTGTTAGCTGTAGCCTTGCCAGTCAATAGCTGACCTTCTACACCTACTGCATCTTGATAACGATTGAACAAAGCTTCAACAGCAAAGGACATGGCGTTTTTATCACCATTCTCCATCACTGCATCATAGCGATCAATCTCTTCTGGAGAAAGATTTTCTGAAGCCCAACTCAACATTGAGCCATACTCATCATCACCACCAACAATCTGGCGGAGTTCAGTGAGATCACTATCTGTCACATCATCTGTAGCAGGAGTAGAGTTCCTTTCTGCTTCAGCACGATACTCTAAATACATCTTAGCAAGGTCTGCAGAGCTAAGGTTAGACAACTCTTTAAGAGTGTCTTCCTCAAACTTACCTTCCAAACCTTGTTCCCATAAAGCTTCAAGGATATTAGACTCAGAGGTTTCCTCTTCCTCTACCACCTCTTCAGCTTCATCGGTAGTTTCTTCTTGAGCAGTATCCTGTTCATTGGAACGGGAGCCAAACTTTTTCTGTAGTTCAATGTATGCCTTTTCTAGTTCTTCAGCATCACGGAACTTACCAGCCAACAGTTCTTGTTGATCAGCAAAAGCTTTCTCTCCTACAGCCAAAGAGTCTTGCTCTTCAGCAGTCAGTTCACCTTCAGGAACTTCATTCGGGTTGTACGTTAGGGTTGTCATTAGTGTTGGTGGCGTGGATTACTTTGAGCTTACCTAGACCTACAGTCTCTACATAACCAGTAGGTCGTCCTACAGTAGCTTTACCAATACGTGCTTTGGGAGCATATTTGTTTGGACGACTAACTTCTACATTAGGTGTAGTAGCCTTAGGTTCAGCCTTGCTGCGGCTGCGCTTCTTGGGTGGGTTGTTGTCCATTTAGTTGTGGATTTTTAGATGGGTCGTTAATAGGAGCAGATGCCAATTGACCAGCTTGCTTAGTCAACTCAAGTTGTTGTTGCTGTTGCATTGCTGCAGCTTGCTCTGCTTGAACATCTTGCATACTACGAACCAAGTTAAGAACATCAATACCTTGTGCAGCAGCCAGACGCTTGATAACTTCCTCAGGATTTACAAAGGTTTGAATTGCTTCTGGACCCATGGTCTGTGCAATAGTCATCAAGAATTGCCCGAGGCTTTCTCGATCCTGTCCACGACCAATAGCATTGATACCAGCAACAATAGTAGGTTTCACGATTCCCTTAGGAATACGTGGGATTTCTCCAGTCTTTTGATAGACAGACAGTTTACGATTTAAGTAAGGAACTAAGAAGTCAACAGTCAACATAGAGAATAGGCCACCCAATTGGGCTTCCAATTCAAGTTGAGTCATTCGGACTTCTTCTGCTGTAGTACGTTCAGAGTTACGCACATTCATAATAAGGAATGCTTCAGAAAGTCTACGCTCAAGTTGAGCGGACATTTCATAAGCAGTTCTAAAGTCAGCAGTCTTTCCTACTTGAATAACACCAATGTCATCAGGTCGTCCTTGAACGATAGCACCGTTACCAGCAGCTGCAAGTGTTGCAGGTTTAGTTGTACTAGATGGAGACACAACAAACACAACTTTTGCTGCAGCAGCTGAGCCCTCAACAAGAGCTTGAGTCAAAGCTTCAAGAGACTTAAGGTCTCCAAGAAACTCTTCTACTCTACCACGTCCATAGCATTCACCATCTACAGAATTGAAACGTAGAGCAATCCAAGGTGAGGCATCAACAGGTGCTTTACCAAAAGACTTGGGAAGAATTTTATCGTATACTTCTTGATGCCAAACGTACCTATTGTTGTCTCGTTTGACATGGGTGTATACATCCACCTCATCACGATAAGCATCATGCTCATCATTACCAGGTGTATTAGGTTTAGGTTCATCAGGAATGAGATCTCCCAGTAGTTGTTTGGAGATTCGTTCCTTGGTTACAATTTCAATTACATTACCGTCACCATCTCTATCTACAACGTAGCGGTTGAGAGGATACAAACGTAGACCATCTTTACCCATAAAGAGTAGTGCGTTGCCTGCAACAACTAGATGCTTAAGAGCTTGGTGTACAACAACACGATCATCACTGGCTGCAATAGCTTCCATGATAGTCCGTTCAATCTTAGCAAAAGCTAGATCAAGTTCGGATTTAATTGCTGCTGTATTTTCACCAAGCATTGATTCATCCACCTGTAGCTTAAAGAAGCTAGTCTGTGGGGGAAGCAAAGCAAGCATTAGTTTAGAAGACAAGGTGACTACACCTTTAGCACCAACCGATTGCCAAGGAGATGGTAGTGGCTGTGCTTGTTTGGTGAAGTCATCATCATCACGAATCAGATAAGGGAGTGTTAGGTCCGAAGCTCTACGACCTACGGTGAGATATTGGTTGCGGTCACCAGTAAGGAAATCATACCGTTGTTTAGCAGACATTAGCCAGTCACTCCTCCAAGAATGCCGAGAGCAGATCCAATGTTGAGGCCGGAGGTTGGTGCGCCAGTAGTTACACCAGACTGCCCACCAATACCCATACCACCACGTAGATAACCTGAACGGCGTTGGCGGTTACGTTGAGCAGCTCGGATAGCATCCATGTAATAGTTCTGACCAGCACCGAAGAAACGTTCCGTCGGTTGAGGTGCAGCAAATTGATTCATCAGAGCCATTTGGTCTGATATATTTTGCTGGTAACTACCCATAGCAGAGGAGAACAGGTCGCCCATATTTTGCTGGTAACCACCCATAGCAGTGATGAATGAATCACCCAGACCACTAATTGCATTTAAGAAGGCGTCGTCTTGAGTCTGTTGATCAAAGATTGAACTCAAATCTAAGTCACCGAAATACTTATCGATTTCTGTTAGACCAGGAGGAGTGGTAGTATCACCGCCACCAGGAGGAGTGGTAGTATCACCGCCACCAGAAGTTACAACTTGTATAGGTCGGCCAGTAACGATACGCCCCTTTGAATCAAGTTTTTCACCTTTGATAAATAGGTTTCGAGCAGAGCTTGTAGGCTTATAACCAGGAACTCCTGCCATCCTACCAAGAGTTTTACCTAATTTACTGGTACCAAGAACTGGTTTATTAGGGTTGCGCGGAGTTGAAGGGTTAGCCCTAGCTTGCTCTACTATATAATTAGAAGCACTTGTCCTTAGAGTTGCCCCAGACTTAGCAATTTGGTTAACTGCTTTAGCAGCAGTTGGGGCGATCTTCATGATTTTTTTAACCTCCTCTTCGGAGATAACTTGATCCTTGGCTGCCTTTTTTACAGTAGCCCCAAAACCACCCGGATTATTCAGGAAGTCTTTGGCTGCTGCACCAAATTTGATCCCTTGTTTTTCTGCTTTGCGTTTGAGATCATTTTTACTCATGCCACCGGCTAATGCTTTTTTAACAGCAGCAAGTCCTAAGGTACCTTTTGTACCTCCAGCAGCAGTGTCAACAAATCTGTTAAGGCTCATTGTTCTTTTCGTTAAGTTGATGTTGAATCCACTCCACAACTGAACGTTGGCCGGAGCGGTACATTATTTGTGAGTGTGAGTCATCCGGGTGGGGATTAAGTGGTGGAAAGTTCTCATCTAATTCAGCGATGAGTGAGCTGAGCTGAATGCCTGTTGTCTCCAGCAGGCTAAGCATATTGTGGGAGGTTGGGGTTTGCATGTTCAAAGAAGGCAGGCATTCGTGCCCGACGTGTGTCAGAAAGCTCAGGTGCTTTTCCTTGATACATCAGGTTATCACTGGAATCCAGCCAAAATTTTTTGTTTAAATATTTGGACTGGGTATTATTACCTAGTGGTTGCATTACCCAGTTGATAGTTGCCTTACGCAGTTTATCAAGAGAAGGACTGATATCAAGCCCCAACTCACGACAAACAAGGCTATTGGTAGCAACATGAACTTGTTCATCTCTGCTAATGTCAGCACTTACTGTTCGCAATCCAGCATCACCGTTAAATCGGAAGAATGGGAGGAGCACAAAGAAAATTGCACGCTCGGCAACAAGTGCTTTGAGGATTGTGTGATCCGGATGAGCAATCCAGGCGTCTCGTATTTTCTTTGCCTCTGCTTCAGCTTCTTCATCAACACCGATAGCATTGGCGATGTAACCGAGTGCAAGGTCATGATTCTCTTCGTCCTTGATATTGGACAGAAGAATGTCCCTTGCCACTTCCGGTACTTCATTTTTGAGAGCATCCTTGATAAAGTCACCAACAGGTAGTTCCATATGCCGGATAGCCAAGGCACGGTAGATAGCTTCTTCCGCACCTTCGACTAGTTTACCAGCAGTTGTTTGGACAGGAGTCCATGTACGTTTACGATTTAGTAGTTTTTGATAGGGGTTCATTCGCCGCAATTACAATCTGGAGCAGGATCATTTAGAAGAGACTCCAGGTATGCGTCAACGTCACCTTCGTCCAACGCTGCATAAGCATCAGACTTATCTTGAACGTCGCCCATTACCTGAAGCGAGTAGTAAAGAGAAGTCTGTGGACTTGCCAACCAATCTTCGATGAATTGCTCATCATAGGTAACCACATCTGACCAACTGTTGAATGAATAACCATGCAACAATCCAGTCTTATCTAGCAGGGTAATGATACCATCACATACTGCTTTGTAATCTTCCCAGCCAACTTCAGATGCGATCTCAACAGGACCGTAGTCGAAGCTCTGGACGCCAAATGTACCGCTATCACGGTCTACTTGACGGGCAATGGGAGGAGCGATCTCAGGGCAGGTAGTGTACCCATCGAGATCAGTATAACGATAACTGCAGCTAGCAGTAGGAGCAATAGCAAAGGCTCGATCCATGTTGTTGAATCGTGCTACCTGAGCAGCTGCTTTGATGCCAGCAGCAATCTCCTCGGCAATGATAGTAGCTGGTGTGCATTCATACTTAAGACCACTATTGATCTCAGTTAATGCTTCCCCAAACTGCTTATAAGTTACTCCACTTTGTCGGAGAAGGTTGGCGAGCCCCAGCATTCCGAGACCGACTTGGCGATCAGTCTCTGGAGGGAGGTATTCTCCGCTTGCGCCAACATTTGTTTTGCCGTGTAGTGAGCACAATTCGGACATTCCGTTAACAAACGCACTTTGAATGTCATCGAGTTCGCACTGGCCGAGGTTAACATGTTGAAGTAGACAGGTACCCCTTGAGGGCAGGTACACTTCCAAGCATACGTTACCCCGGATTCGATTTCCATTTTTATCAACTTTAGTTTTGTTGAGCCAAATGTCACCACGCTTGATACCTTCAAGCAGGGCATCTTTCACTTCTTGGTCTGCGAGTTCCCACCAACGTGGGTTAATGTTAACACAACGCTTAACCCAAGGAAGCTCAGACCGGCTAGCAGTAATAAACTCAAGTACATCTGGATGACTAAGATCAAGATGACATACAACAGCGCCATTCTTGTAAACTCCCCCACGCCTCAAGATTTCGTTGAGTGTGGAGTAGATCTTTGCAAAGGATACTGGGCCGCTAGCCACAAGTCCCTTGCCATTTTCAGCTCCTTTGGGTCGGAGCTTGGATAGATGGATAGCCACGCCAGCTCCGTAGCGGAGAGCGTGGGAAACAAAACGCCAGGATGCTTCGATACCATTTGGTCCTTCCATTGTGTCTTCAACAACGAAGACGGTACAGGAGACAGGCAAGCGAGAGGTTGGGTCATTGATCCAAGATTCAACACGCCCAGTACGAGCGATCAGTTCTTTGGTGGGTTTAGACATTATTAAACGAGATCAGTAAGTGTGGGTTCTTTGTAGTTCGGTCCTTTTAGAACCTTACCGTCTTCACGGCGAATAGGTTGCCCATCCTCATCAAGCTTACTCATGTTGCTTTGGTGGACACGGTTGAGTGCTTCATCAAGATCCCAACCAAGGTTTTCTGCATATTGATAGCAGACATAAACAAGATCAGCTAGTTCTTTCAGGCACTCAGTTGCATTAACACGGAGACCCATGATGAGTTGATTCTCAGAGTCTAGGAACTCTTTGAACTCCTCAACGATCAAACTCCGTTGCATAGTCCGTGAAGCTGGACTCGTACTGTTCCTGACCTGGAAACTTTTCCTGAACTCTTTTGCTTGGACGCTGAGAAATGATTTGGCTTTCAAGCTCATTTTGTAGATAGTGGATTGCTTTAGTAAGATCTTGGATGTATGCGTCTTGTAGACTTCTACCGTCAACACCTTTGTGTCCAGCACGGCAGATGTATTTGATGGCATTCCCAAGATGGAAGTTCAGGTCTTGGTCTCGTATGAAGTCCCAAACTTGAATTGACCCTCGCTTGTAGTAGCGGGGTCCGGTGGAATTGGAGTTGGCCATTTCTTAACTAGGTTGGACATTGAATTGCCAAGCACAAAGCATTGGCGCTGTAGTGCTAGGAAGATCGTGATGATATCTTCCTTTTTAGATTCAGGGTTGCGTAGAGCATCCTCAATCTGTTTCATCTTGAATTGTTGCTCCATCGTCAACTCCAACACTGGAGCTGGGATTCCAAAGTCTTGGTTCTTGATTGGTGAAATCATAGTCTTCACATTGAAGGATCTTTGCTAGTCGTGCATTCTGTAATGCAACTGACTCATCGAGACCCTTTTCAGCGAAAGCATCTACGACAGTCTTCCAGTTATCACCGTGTTCATCTAGAAGTGCTGCTGCTCTTTTGATTCCAATTCCAGGGACACCTGCATAGCCATCTGTTTGATCACCTGCCATGGTTTGGATGAGGTGCCAACGATCACCTTCTTCTTTAGTAATCTCAATCACACCTTCTTTAAGGTCGAAGAGATTACCAGGGATCTGCCTCATATCCTTATCAGGTGAGCAGATGATATGTCCAGGTTCCTTGGTAGCGTAGATACCCATAGCATCATCAGCTTCTAACTTAGGCATCACAACAACGTTGTAGTCTTCCTTGAGCTTGTTGATGATCCTTTTGTAACCACACGGCTTCTTTCGGTTGCGGTGTCCTTTATAAGCTGGGTCAATAGATTTACGGAAATTGATACTATCAGAAAAGAACAGAATAGAATCATCAAAACATCCAAGGTCAGAAGCGATGCTATAGAGTTCACGTTCGACGTAGCTATAGGCATCGGAGAAGTTGGATGTGACGACGATGAGATCTTCTCCGAAGTCAATCTCTGTTTCAGTGGCGGCTGCACATTTGTAGACAATATAGTCACAGTCGATTAGTAGGCTCACTTACCTTGTCCCCGCTTGAGCTTACGCCCACGCTTAGGGAGACTGCGAGTGCCGTTGCCTTGGTGGGTGTGCTTGTATTTTGCACGGGACTGGAATTCAACACGTCCCAGTGCTGTTTTAGATTTGGTTGCCATTAAATGCGTTAATTAAATAAGTTAGTGCTTTTTGTACTCCCTCAACGTTGTCACCTAGTCTACCAATGGAAAGATTACACGGTACACAAATCCAACCTCTAAAAACATTTGATTTGTGACAGTGGTCTACTACAAGATTCGGAGTTTGTTTGTTGCAACAGGCACATGCAGATGGTTTAGGCGGTGCTGTAGCTTTAACTTTATTCAAAGCTATATCGTACTCTTTTTACACTGTTTACAGCGGGTATCATGACGATCTAAATTACCCCTTTTTTTATAAAACTCAGAATAAGGTTTCTCCTGGTTACAAACTCTACAAACTTTAGTGGACTTCTGCCCAGTTGTTTCCAACCTTGGCTTCTGCTGCGATTGGGGCTCTGAGGTTGTAGTGTTCTCCTGCTGTAAGGGCAGAGATAGTGAGGGCTGATGATAGTGTGTCTGCATATTCAGGTGGGCATTCAAACTGCAACTCATCATGGATGAATGCTAGTTGATGTGCTTTGATTTCACACTGTTTGATTACATTATGAGTGTGAACCATCCATTGTTTTGCTACAATACCTGCGCTCCCTTGGAGAAGGTAGTTAAGGGCTTTGTGGCTACCATCAACAGCGCAGCGGCGACCGTCACACAAGTTGATGTAACCAGATTCCGCCTTGGACTTAACCGCAGTAACCAGTTTCTCAAGTCCTGGAATTGCATCCATGTAAGCTTGACGTATCTCGGCACCTTTAGCTTTGGCATCCTTGGGAGATAATTGTGCATCGTAAGATAGTCCGATTTTTTGATCACCTGCTCCATACAAAAATGCATAGGTTACAGTCTTCACTAGACGGCGTGAGATTCCAATCTTGTCCGCATTCTCTTGGTGTATGTCACCGTTGAGAAGTACGTCTCCGTACCTGCCTCCATCATATCGAGCCAGATAGTGTGCGAGCATTCTAAGTTCAATGCCTGCGAGATCAGCACCAACCATGACATGGTTAGGACTAGCACGGAATAGTTTTCTAAATTCAAGATCACTTGGTACCTGTGCAAGATTTGGGTTTCTGTGAGCACATCTAAATGTGTTCGTAGCTACAGAACAGTGGTGATGGATACGATTGTTTCGTACTAGTTTCAGCCAAGCGTTGTTGCCTTCAGACAACATACCAAGCTTTTTGGTTGTCTCAAAGCAACATAAGAACTGCAGAGCTTCCTCTGTGCCTATGTCTTTGAGAACTGTCTCATCAATCACTGCTTTACCAGTGTTGGTAGTTTTCTCAGGTTCCCAGTTATGGTGTGTCCGCATCACCCAAGCAATGTGCTCACGGCTTGTAGGATTGAACTCCTTCAGTCTAGTGAAAGTAGCTCCGGTGATGTATCCTTGTGTTTTGTTAGGTCGCTTAGGAGTAAACTCCGGTCCAGCAACGTAAGGGTACCGCTCCCGTAGTAACTGATTAAGATCAGCAAGCTCGGAATAGAGAGCTTGTGCAAGTTCCCGTGCAGCAGGCTCATCAAAGTACCATCCATATAATTCTTGTTCCGTGAGGATCTTTGCAACGTCATGTTCTAACGTGATCCATTCAGGAATGGTTGAAAGTGTTTCCAAAGTTTAGTCGTAACAACAACGTCTTGTACCATGTAATCCTGCATCTCCTGGCTCCACTCTTGCCAGTCGGTATCCTTACCGAAGGAGCCTTTGTACTCACCTAGTCGGTAACCATACGCCTCAAGTGAATGACGACCATATAACTGCAGTGGCATATGTTTCCACTTACGTTTCTGATCTGTCTTCAGAATATCAGCGTGACAAACACGGCTAAGGACCAAAGTATCCAGAACCCTACCCATGTTTTGAAACCAAGGATAGAGCTTACGGATAACAGGAATATCGTAATTGATAATGTTATGACCCACAATAAGATCTGCGTCTTCAAGACGTTGAATGCCTCTTGTAAGTGGTTCAGTATCCCCTTCATCATTGTAGACAAGGGTTTGATCAGTCTCTGCATCATAGATACCAAGGCAGTGGATGCGGGTAACATCATGTAGGAGACCGTTTGTTTCTAAGTCAAAGATTAGCGTCATTCCAGTGACGAATTACTCCAGCAACAATAAATAGGTTTGTGATGAAGATCATCAACTCAAGAAGGTTGAGCCTTTGGAGCAGTCTCTTTCCAGACATATGTTTTGTCTACAAATTGTGCTTTGGCTACAGCTTCAGGAGTAGGGGGGTTGGGCCGCTTCAATGGACTGTGAAACACTGCTTTGCGTGAAGTACTTTGTGCTTCCAATTCAGCATAGTAATCAACAATTTCAGAAATCTGTCGTCGGGTCGAAGTCATCGGTGGATTGTGTTTCAGTAAATTTACAGGTGTCAAGATCGTACTTTAGATTGCACGCGACGCCAACCTCGCCAGAATAGCGATTCTTAAGGACTCGCACAGTTGTGTCACTTCCACCAGATGTGCTCTGCTGGTCTCTTTCGAGTGCAATAACTCCGTCAGAGAGTTGAGCAATGGCTGCAGATCCTCGCAACTGCCCCAAAGTGACGCGGGCACCCTCTTCATGGTTTTGGTCACTAGATGTTCTCCGTAAGTGTGAGACAAGGAACAATGCGATACCTGTACGCTCCACAAGAGAACGCAGCCGTGTCATGGTGGTATCAATCATCCGACGCTCATCACCATCAAGACCACTTAACAGAATAGAGAGGTGATCTAGGAAAATTACCCTTGTATCAAGACCCGTTGCCAGGTACTCAATTCGGTTGTAGATGAGATCAGGATCAAAAGAACCAAAGCCGTCGAAAAGAAAAAGATTCCACTGAGCAAGAGTGTCTTGATATGCTTGGGTGAGAGTAGCTCGGTCATGTTCTCCAATGTGTAGTGATTTACCAATAGCAGCGGACATCAGTCCGAGAGCTGTACGACGGTTGGATTCCTCAAGAGCCAGGTAACCGACCCGTTCGCCTTTACGTAACAGGTGAGTTGCGAGTTCACGACAGAAGCTGGATTTCCCGATACCAGATCCAGCAGTGATTGTAACAAGTTCTCCAAACCTGATCCCGTGTAGTTTGCTTTGGATTCCTTGAAATGGATAGTCATGATCAGCAGGTAGGGTGGGTGTTGTAACTAAATCTAGGAGTGATTTACCATCTACGATTCCATCTGGACGGTAAGGCTTCGCGTTCCAAATAGCTCGACGAATCGCCTCAGAGTCATTGACCTGGAGAGCGTCTGACGCATCCTTGTAGTTCTCAAGTCTTGCGATCTTTGTCTTGCCAGGTGGTAAGATCCCTGCCGCTTCCTCCGCTGCCTTACGGCCTGCATCGTCATTGTCGAAGAACAGGACAATCTCTTCATAACCCTGGAGCCAGGGGATAGCCCGTTGAATCGACTTCTTGGCCGCTGCGGCACCGCTAGGTAAAGATACCATCGGCCACCCCGGCATAGCCTCACTACATGAAGCTGCATCGAGTTCGCCTTCTGTAATGACGACTCGTTTTCCAGTGGCGGGAAACAAATGTTGTCCAAAGAGACAGGTAGGTGGTTGTCCTTCATAACGGAAGTCTTTGTCTTTGGTCTTTGTCTTACATCCAATCAGGATGCCAGTCTCATCATAGTAATGGAACCTGAGTAGATCACCATCACGGTAGATCTTATACTGTTGGCATACTTTCTCAGAGATGTTTCGTTTCTGTAGTCTAGAGGCTACACCTTGCAAGGTGAATGACATTTTGTTGTGAGTGTGAACAACATCTTCTTCAGTGTGTCCGTAAGCATTACAAGAAAAGCAGTAGGTATGCCCGTCAGTGTATAAACTGTTTGCATCACTACTGCCGCAACTATCACACGGTAAGTGCCTGACGAACTCGCTTTCGGAGGTCTGCATATGCTCGTGCTTGTGCATCGTGATAGTCGAACCAGGAATCAAGTGCGCGGTAGAAACCTTCAATAAGGTTGTCTACAGTATCGGGTCGGTCAGCATCAACATCAGCAAGGTAATCACTGAAGCCTTCAGCATAGAACTCAGGTGTGCCGTAAGTCAAGTTAGCCATTCGATTGGGATGGAGTGAAATGAACAGTATTGGAAGCCGTGTTTTTCACACCACTTCGCATAAGTAGTCTTAGATCCTTTGTAGATCTTGTTATAGGGTGCTTGAAAGACGAATCGAATATCTAAGTCGGGATTCGCTTTCTTCACTGCGATCATCTTCCTTCGGTCTTCCTCCGTCAGGCGTCCCTTTGTTTCTAAGTAGACACCATTCGGTAAAAGAAAGTCGGGTGTGTAGTTGCATTGAAGAATGTAAGGAACTTTGGTTGACTCGTACTCAAAAGGTACCTTCAAGCTTGAGAGAAGATCAGCAACCTTCTCTTCAAGACCTGAACGGTACTTAGCCATTAGAAATCATCTTCCTCTACTTCAGGTGCGGCAGTGATGTTCGGTTCAGAAGTCTTGTAACCCTTTGTTTGACCAAAGAGAGCTGCCACTTCAGTTTCACCAAGATCGCCTGTATCAACACCAGCAGCAGATCCAACCGTAACCACTTGGATACCGACAAGCTTGAGACTTGTACCATAGGTGACACCATCACGGAGGATGTATGGCTTCTGACGGAAGGCAAGCTTGACCGTAGATCCACTGTAGATTGGCGTGTTGGGGTCAGCAATAGGTGTTCCTTCTGTATCAACGACAGGTGGTTTAGTTTCCTCATTCCAGCTGAACTTAACTTTGTACTTTCCATCAGACACTTCCTCCCAGGGTTCAGGTTTAAGGGTGGAACGCTTCGGGTTCTTCAGTTTAGACTCAGCCCACTTAAGGGAATCAACTCGATCCTCTTCCAGTTTCTCAACCAGAGATTGATCGACAAGAGCAGACAATGAATAGCCAAACTTACTTGGCTTCAGTACAGCTTGGTAGCCTTCAAGGACAACAGGCTGTTGGGTAACGTGGATGGATTGTGCCATTAACAAAAAAAGTAGGTAGATTCGATTACGGATTCCGGTTCAAGGTCTCCGACAATCGGTGGGTCAGTCTCTGCTCCAATGTGTGAAGCAAAGTCTTTTAGATAATCATGCTCTGCAAACAGGTGCATGTAGGTTTGTCGTACAATGCTAGACAGTGAAGACATGTCAGTAGCTCTACATAACACGGAATCATGGATGAGAGCAATGGGTGCGTCAAAGCGTAAGACACTCAAGTGTAGCAGGCTAGCATCAAGACTGTGGATCAGATTAGGAGCTGTTGCATTCTTGTGATGGTTGAGATCAACCTCATCAGAATCGTCAACTGCGACCTGCATCTTACAACGACCCAAAAGTTGTAACTCAATGGAGACAACCAGCTTCTTGTTTAACTTTTGATGGACAACAAAACCAGATGGTGTCGTCCATTGAAGATACTCCTTACCAGCTTTGATTGCATTAGCAACCTCTTGTTCAATCCAAGACATAACAGCCATAGGACCAGGTACGACAACATCCATGGCATTGCGTACAGCCTTAACTGTCTTGGTTAGGTCTTCCTTGCTGATCTCTACACCTTTTTCTTTGAGTGCGTCTCTGATGTACCCACGATTAGAGAAAGGTTTGGCATTGTAAGGGACAGTCATCACGACACGCTTAACTGTCTTCCTATCCATGTAAGGCTGGATAGATTCAGGACAGTAAGGTGCAGCAGTCTCTGCAACTACCTTGTAAGCATCTTGTGGCTTATCACCAGGCAAGACATTCACAAGACGTGCAGTTGATTTATCTCTAGCCAACCCTGCTAGGATTTGTAATCCTGAGCAAGTAGCATCTGTAGCAACCATCAGTCGTGTGAACTGCCTATCGGCAACTACGACACAATGATAGTACTCCTCAGCTGCTGCTAGGAACTGCCAAGGTTCTTCTACATTCTCCCAAAGATGTAAGTTACCAATGGGATCTTGCGATATGAGTGTGAACAACTCATGGTTATTTCTTGCCCATTCAAGACGCTCAGTCATTGGTGCTTTATCAAGACCAAATGTAGTAGCTACTTGAAAGGCTAACCAGTCCTCAGCTTCAGGTGTCATAAAAGACCCATCAGCAAAGACTAATAGACTTTTTCCAAAGTCAGTACACTGAGGTGTAAGATAGGCGGGAATAGGATAAGCTCTTCCTCTATAGTCAAAGCTCCAAGGTATGTAGAACCTAGCTACGTCCTTGAACCTTCTCACTGCCTCCATTGTCATCCTAGTGCGACAAGATTTCTTGTGCTCTTGATGTTGCAAGTCTTGCACATGAGTAGCTGCTCTGTTGTATGCCTTACGAGCCTCTCGGTTCTCTGCAATATCAACAGGCTTAGGTGGTAACTCATGTTGTACAACAGGTAGAAACTTACCAACCTCCCTCCCTAACCTTTCTAACTCCTCAGCAACTTGTACTGTGAATGGGTTTAGAGTAAAAGCAACCTTCTGAATCTTGTTCAGAAAGTTGATCGGTGTTTCCCCCTGTATAGATGTGGGGTTACCCCTACGTACTAGATCATGCCCTCGCATCACCTCATTCAGTAGATAACCTCCTGGCCTGTCCTTGTCGTTTGTCCAATCGTTAGGCTCAATCAACATTGGCCAAGCAAGTGGAGCAAACAACTCAGCATCAGCCATCACCTTGTCCTTGACAGTAAAAAACTTAGGTGTCGGAATTACATAATGAACACGCTTGCGCCCTTCTTGACGCATGTCTTTGGTAAACCATTGTGATGTTTCAATAATACAATCGAGCAACCACCCACCAAGTTTAATGCGATTAGTAGCACCCCATGTTTGCCAGCGTTGAATGTCTTTGCGATTCATCAACGTCTGTATAGATGTTAGACGCTGTTGAGTGCCTGATGATTTGTGCCAATAGTTCTTCTTCAAAATATTCAAAAGACCAGGAGCACAGCGTTCATAGTAACGCATCTGACACTCAGCTTCAACTGCTTTACCGATAGCTTCGCAAACAGCTGTAAGGCGATCACTACCTTCCTTGCAGCTAAATACCTTGTCAAAGGTTAGCTTCAGTGCAATGGCAGCAGCAGCTAGCGGTTCTAGGTCACTGATGTATTGTGCAATCTCTTTGAAAGCTACACCATTTTGTCTTCTGTATATTCGCTCATTCGTATTCTCGATACGCTCTACCAGTATAGGTAAAAGCATGTCGATAGACGCAATACCATAGACAGAAGCTGATGCATAACTCTTCTGCTGTAGTGCGTCCGTGTTATCCCTTAATCGCTTGAGTCCCTGACGTATTTGATCACGCTCAAGCTGCACCTGTTCATCAATCTGAGCAGGTGTAGGCATCAGTTATCCTCCCAATCGAGAGGTACCTCTACCTCATCAAGACATACAAGTTGAGCAAGCTCAGGATACTGCTCAGCAAACTCTTGGAACTCTTCAGAAGTCAGGATCATTGTCGTAATCAGAAATGTTAGCAGGTGAAATGAAATGAATGGAATCGTGATCAGCAACTACGAACTCCATGTTCCTAGCGTTGATCAACTCGTTGACTTTGTTCTGTGCTGCAGAACGTTGACGATACACAAACTCTTTGACCTTGTGTGTATCAAGATCAGTGGCACGAATCACACAGCATACACTGCTGGGTAGCTCCCAACCGCCTACCTTCCAAGACATTACCTCCTCAAAGGTATGAGGTACAAACATCTCATCAGGTGCGTCCTTGTATTCTTGCCAGTTGTTGTCAAAGTAAGGCTTACGTTTACCACTCATCGGTTATCTTTACATTTAGTAGTTGGTCATTACGTTCACGGGACAACTCTAGAGCACGCCATGCAGCAGCCTCAGAGTCGGGTGCTAGGAGATACCAAACACCTGAACGAAGAGTGATTTCGTACTCACGAAGTCCTTTGTAAGTTGTGTACATGTGTTGTTAAGCTGATGAACAAAGAGACCAAATGTGTAGCCACAAGTATACACAAAGGCGATACTTGCAGCTATTATGAGTGTGAAAAACTGTAGGTATTGTCCTACTAATACATCGCTAGGTAGTTTCATCGAAGTCAAAGTAAAGATCAATCTCGCACCAGATGCGACGTTGAATGTCATCAGCTAAATGATCATCACTCCATTCTGCGTCCCTGTTGATAAGAGCAGATGTGATGCCACGTTCTATGCAATCTTCAAGGATTGCTTGTGTGTTTGGTGTCATACTTCTAATTCATTTGCGTAAACAATATCAATGTTGCCGTCATCATAGACATTGATGAAACGACAAGCATTCTTGAATGCCTCATCATACGTATCGTATGCTGCAAGCAATTCAGTTTGTGATGGTGTACGTTCAACAACGTAGTAATAGGATTTGTCAGTCATACTCCGTGTTCAAATGCTTGGTCAGTGAAGTCATTCTGAAATGACCTAATCTTCTCTAACTCATCATCAGTTAATGCAAACTTCTCAGGCATACTGATTGCACAGTTGATTACCTTGAGTAGTGGCATGAACTCATCAGGAAAGACAGCAACAGGTACTGATGTGTCATGTACAAATTCAGTCATTCATCATCCTCAGTATAGAATGTGAACGAGTTGTCACCAGTATAGTAACCAACATGAGAGATGTTGGCGTTGATGGTGTAGTTGGTGGAAAGTTTCATCAGTTGTTAGTATCGTCGAAGGTAAAGTAAGTGTCAATCAATAACCAAATCTCACGAGTTACATGATGAGTTACCTCATCTACGTCCTCGATGTTGACACGATCACTATTCATAAGAGCAGCACGTGCGCCGTTCTCGATAGCATCGTTCAAGATTGGGAAGATGTTTGGTTTCATTCGTAATCGTCTACACGTTGGACATAGTACACATCAAAGTGTGGATGCAGTTGTCTACATACAGCCTCAGCTTGTGCAGCTGTGTCCCTACAATACAACAGCGAATCATTGCGCATTTGTTTGGTATCGTAACCAACAACACGCCAAACTAATTCAGTGTTCATTCAGCAAACTCCAAAGCAAGGGATTTGAACTCATCAAGCCAACCACTAATCAAGTCAGCTTCTTTCTCTGTCACATGTTGCATGATGCTGTCGTTACAACATGCGCGGTTGAGTACCTTGATGAGTGGCTTGAACTCATCAGGAAAGGTAGGCACCTTGATTGCAAATGAATGTTCAGTCATCAGTTAACAACTCCTCAAAGAAAGCAAGCTCATCAAATAGATCAGGATCGTCATCAATACGTGACCACTCCTGTTCAATCTGTTTCATAAACTCTTCGTCAGTCATTCCAATTCTCCTTACATGTAGTGGACAGGTAGTAGTAAGCACGTCCGTGCTCAGCTACTTGATACTCACGTAGCATAGCATACGCTTCGCTACGAGTAGGGTACTCATCACAGGTCTCATCATAGC
>Ga0196905_1000042_pt1 | contig 42320 bp, 48 predicted proteins | sample CB_VirMetaG_3_FD_169098 | JGI IMG/M metagenome (GOLD analysis project Ga0196905, IMG submission 169098) | Freshwater to marine saline gradient viral communities from Chesapeake Bay - CB_1508_1S Viral MetaG (v3) (version 3) | ecosystem: Environmental > Aquatic > Marine > Coastal | place: USA... | reverse complement strand
ACCAAAAGACTCGTATCCATTACTTACAGACCATTGTCATAAGAATACTTTGCCAATTCAGAAAACCCGCCAATTAAACTAAGACCATCTTCAGTAACTTTATAGATTCCGGGGAATGTATCCCAATCAGGAGCCTTCTCATATTTAAGCTCATAATTGATGCCATAATACTCAAAGAGAGCTTTTGCTTGATTACAATAAGGGCAGCCATTCATTGTGTACATAACGTACTCAACCGGCTGGTTCTTGGTTCTAGATGCCATCGATGGTAAGTTCCTGGTTTAGTGTTTTTTGGATGTGTTTAAGGATGCCATCATTATGCAAGATTTTGATTGTCGGCACAGCAACTGGCCTTAGCTGCCTTGTGTAATGCGGCTCACATACAGCCAGGATAGCCATCACAGTCTCCGGGCTAAGCGGTCTGCTGTCATATTGTTCAATTTCAGCTATACGCTGCCATAGCCAACGGTGGCTTGGCGACTGCAATCGATTCATGAGTGTTTTGCACTCGCCTCTAAGCTCTGGAATATGGATATACATTCTAAGGAGCTTCTTCTCTGCACTTAGCCTGGTTTCTGCAGGAGAAGGCTTCTGCCACTTTCTTTTAAGCTTGACAACGTGGATATTTTCAGCCCAGTTTTTAGCGATCTTTGCGGCAGACTTCTGGTCTTCCGCTAAGATCTTGGACGCTTTGTCGATATAGTACTGACGCAAGCTTGGCGAATTGATTGATTCGACGAGTTGCCTGATGCTCGTCTCTATCCTGGTGAAATTGACAGTATCTGTCCTGTCAAGATTCCTCAGCCATACGTCAAGCTGCCAATCAAGCCAAGAAACCGAGTTCTCAATAATCCCAAGCAAGTCAACCTCACCTTCCCTGATACACTCATCAGGATCTTTCCCTGGCGGCAATTCCGCGACGGAGACAGTAATTTCTCCACGGCAAGCAAGCGGACCAGCCACCTTGATGAAATTTTCTGTGGCCTTGAACCCACCCTCGTCATTGTCGTAACAAAGGATGAACCTTTTGGTCTTACGTGACAATCTTTTCAGAATAGCTTCGCTAGGCGGAGCGGTTCCCTGCATGGCAACAACATTTTTGATGCCGTGCTGCCACAGGCTGATGACATCAAAATGACCCTCTACGAATATGACGCTATCAACCTCACGAATAGCCTCACTGGCTCTGTTCTCGTTAAATACTATTCTTGATTTGTCAAAAATATCACTGTTCTCAGAGTTCTTGTACTTAGGCTTCACTTCGTCCCTGGTTGATCTTCCAGTGAAGCCAACTAAATACCCTCTGTGGTCATGAATTGGAACAGTGATCCGATCCGAAAAGAAACCATTTGTGGCGTAACCAAGTCCGAAGAAGCGGCTCGTGGCTGCACTGATACCACGTTCATCCAAGATTTCATGGATCCTGGAGGCCCTTGGGCTCGTTATGTTCTGCCTGAACTCTTCCTGCTGCCTGTTGATCCGATTGAACAGCTCAGCCCTGATCTTGGCTTCCTGTACGGCAAGTTTCGGGTCAATGTTGTCGTATTCCACGACAACATCACCACAGTTCGCGATTCGATGAACCGCATCAGCAAAATCTAGCCCCAACTTTTGCTGGATGAAGCCAATTGCATCAGTACCGTGCTGACAGACAAAGCAGAAGCAAAATCCCCGGTCGTCGTTGATCGTCAAGGATGGATTACTGTCGTTGTGCCACGGGCACAATGTTGCAGCTTCTTTCCCAAGCTTCTTGAAGCTGATATTCTCTTTCTGTAATACAGTTGTGAATGGTATCTCCCGTATCGCCGTCAGTGTTGTATCACTTATTATCATCTGGCGCCGTTGCGATGAGGTACAAAATTAGCAATGCCAAAGACAAAGGCAGCAATGGCGCTATCATTACCAATGCGTCAGCAAGGTGATGGCCGATCAGAGGCATTGCTATCGTTTCAACGGTGCCATACTAAGGCCTTAGACCCGTCTAGCAAGCTACCGTCACGTTAGTTTACGCTTCGCCAGGCTGTCCCACAGGATCTGGAATTTTCTAACAGGTGGTTTGACACCTTGGCTATTTAGATAGTCATCCAGAAACTCCCTGTCCTCTTCTGACAGACTTTCGACGATATCAACAGCCTTGCGGCGGTAAATCTCCCTAAAATCAATCTCGTCTGCCTCTAACGGTTCAGTTGGCATTGATTGATCCTTTAGCTCCAGGGGCGGGCCAGAGCAGGCAGATCTTGTTTCCTGCCATTCCTGCAGGCTCATGCCAAGTTCATTAGCAACTTCTATGTCAGTAGAGCCGCCGTATAACATTTTCCTACCTTTAATCCAATTCTCGCGCATTTTATGCGATAAACGCATAGCGTAAGTTCTGTCTCGCACCCAGTGCAGCAGTTCACCCCTGATTGTCGGGGTAGCCAGGCTTGAGAATTTATATCCTGATTCCGGATCATACCGATAACATGCCTTGCAAAGGCCCAAAAATGCGGCACCTTCCAAAGTCGCATAGTCGATTCCAGTTGTTCGCTGTATTCTCCACGCCTCTCTTCTTGCCAGGTTAATGTTGTCAGCAGCCATCTTCTGCTGCTCTGGACTAAGCTGAAAATCTAATGATTTACGAGCCATTATGTGTTTATATCTATTCTAGCAGATGGAGGAGGAATAAACGCTGTGCGCCCCCAGGTCACTTCGGTCATGACTGGCGCGGATCGCTGCGCCATGTAGTTAATTGCCATCGTGATCGAGTCGACGATGTCATCATTCTTGGCGGCAGGAAATAAGCTGAATTCACTGATGAACGAATCAAGCCATGTTGCGCTTGCCGGCAGAAACACGTTACCAGCTTCTACCACGGGGACGATACCAGCAGCACGAGCAGATTTCGATTTCTCTGGCTTGAATCCAATCAGGCCAGGGACACGTTGTTGCAGCATCTGATACGCAGCGTAACCAGAAGCTGCAAGCTCGATGATTGTTCCACTCAGATTGTGTCTGTTGTACATCCTGGAAATCATATTGATGGTTCCGATGATATCCAGCCTTTCTCTGACCATATCAATAACATAGAATCTGTTTCCAGCCTGTCCTACAACGCTGCCAACGACGTAGTCACTTGAGTTGTTGTTCGTAAATGTACAGTCAACGCTTAGCATGATGCGCTGAAACTCTGGCATGACCGTATCATGTTCGTAATACTGCCACCAGGCAGGATCGAACATGTTGCCGCCAACTGGAGCAGGCCTTTGCTGATACAGGGCCGCAAAATCCCTTGTGCCGATCGCTTCCCTGATTCTTTCGTATTCTTCGATTCCGTAACGCTGAGGGCACAGCGCCAAGCCAGACTTCTCTCGCCAATCCTCTACGACATCGCAGTGTAATGGCAGGGGCGGCCTGGAACCAGGATCTTCTGAAATCGCAGGCAGATCAAGAATAGTCCAGTTCTCTCTACCTTTTTCTGAGACATTCATCTCAGATTCAAGGAGCTTTCCGATCAGATCATTCTCACTCCATCTGGTCTGGATGACAACAATCGAACCAACGACAGGTTCAAGTCGGGTGTACAGGGTGGATGTGTACCAATCCCACAGCTTTTCCATGACCCGTGGGCTGTCGGCATCCTCCCTGTTCTTCACGGGGTCGTCGATAATCAGCAAGTGGCCAGAACGACCAGTGATTGCACCGCCGACACCCGCTGCCCACAGGCCACCACCACCTTGCGTCCCCCAGTCATTTACAGCCTGTTTTGCGGGATCAAATAGGCCTCCAGCCTCTCTGTAATAGTCTCTAGCAGCACGAGAGAAGCCTTCCGCAAGTTCAGCACTATAAGAACTGATGCCAACATAGCGATCTGGATGCGCCAGCAGGTACGCAGCAGGCAGCAGTTTCGATGACAGCATCGATTTACCTGTTCTGGGCGGGATCTGAATGATCAGCCTTTTACAGTCGCCGTCAATGACACGTTGCAACTGCTTGGTCAGCTCAGCGTGTACCTTGTAAAATTTGTAACTGACGCAAACTTGCTTGATGAACTGGTAAAGGATTACCTTTTTGGCGCCTTCTCTTCGCTCGGTCTTGATCTGCCGTAACTGGCGGACCATCTCCCGATCAGAGGCGGCCCTTTCTAAATAATCCTTACCGAGTTTTACGCCCATTACTCTTCAGAAACCTTTTCGCCGAGGATTCTCTCGCAGTGATCCGTGATCATCTTAATGAAGTCATCTTCTGTGTAGTCGTTGAAGATAGCTGTGCGAGGATCATTCTCATCCCATTCGATCGTCCATGACTCGTCTTCGTTCATTGTGACGGTCATTGGGAAGTCACTGAATTCGCCGATCTTCATTCGTCTAAGGGGATGTCATATGCGTCGACCTCAGTAACGTCTTCGACGTTAACCTTGGTCACCTCTGTATCAATCATATCGAGCATCTCGTTAACACCAAGCGAAGTAGCCCAAGATTGCCTGGATTGCTCGTTGATATTGGCAGCGGCCCTAAGCAAGCCTGACACGAGATTCATAGGAACCTCTTCGCCTTCTTGGTCTGCTTGCTGGATCCTCTTGCCCAGAATGCGCAGAAGATCTTCCGATACTCTGGCCATCATTCTGGCTTGGCGTTCAGAAGACTCCCTGAATTCTACGATTGCATCTCGATGGCTATTGCGTTGCATTTTCTGGGCTTCTTTCCAGACAATTGCCATCTGGTTTTTATCGTAAGCCGCCGCACGCTTCTGCCAGTTATAAGCATCGGCCCATTTAGAGATCGCAGCAGTGCTGTGACCAGTTACCTGCTCAAGTGCAGCAAAGGTTCTGTTGCCCTGTAGCAGCAAAAACTTCTGAAAGACCGAATACTGGTCGGCGGTTTCGTGCCTGCCAGCTTCTCTGACTTTGTAACCTCTTCTGAAACCATAAATAGGACCGGGCTCACCTTTCGGAGGCTTGGCTTCACGCCATTCTGACACGGGGCTTCTCGCCATATGCGTTATCTATTTTTCCTATTACAGTTCCCATGGCGAATCGTACCCACCAAGAGCCTGAGCAATGACTGGACACTGCTCGCAAAGGATCTGCTTACAGGAAAGAGCAATCTTTTGATGCTCAAGCTGCGTGCCGTTCTTTTCCCTGAGAGCAATATAGGTTATCCAGCTACGCAGATTGCCATTCATGTATAAACGAGTAGGTACGCCCAAAGGAAGAACCTCTCTGGCACACTCTTTAGCCACGCCGCTATCAAGCAAAGCTTTGTAGACAGACGCGGCATGGTCATACAGGGAGTCGATCTCGAATTCAAGATTCCTTTTCAGGATATCATCCAGGTCGTCATGGCTAGCCTGCTTGTTCTTTGTATCTTGCCGACGAAGATGTGGCAGTGGGAACTCGCCTGCTAGCTCAGTACTTTTCGAGTATCGTTGACTGAATTCCTGAAACGAAAACGAACGGTGACGAAGCACTTGCGGTGAGATCGCCCTGGTCGTATTGATTTCTACGACCATATTCGCCATCTCGAACGGGCTCCAATGGCGCTCCTTGATCAAGTAGCGCACAAGCTTTGCGTATTCAGGATTGTCCTGATTTGCTGGGTTGCTAACCCTGGCGCAGTGAATGCAGATCTTCTCTGCGTCAGGAGTGATAGCAACCAGTTTTGCGTTGTGCATTTTATTACTTAACGAAAGAGGCGATGAGCCAGATAATACCAAGGACAACGAGAACGCCTAGCACAATGACCAAAGGAATCCAAAAAGGAGAAAGAACCCACAGCCAGGGCCAATCGATAAAACCAGTAAGTTTTAATCCAACAAATAGAACACCAAGCAGTCCAGAAATACTGGTTCCACCAGAGGCCGAACTGGAAGAAGAATTAGTCATCAGAAAAGCTCCTCGAAGCCGGGCATCTCAGTCTTGACGGGCGAACGATACCAGCTTGGTAGTTCCAGCATATTATACTGAATCTCCGGCTCTGGCCATTTCTTTTCCGTTAAGCATTCCTTAAGAATCTTCCTAGCTTGGGTGATCTGCCGATAGCCCTCAGCCATTGTGCTGTCAGACATCTCAAATATCCCAATCGTCCAGGGGCATGCCCTTTCAATGGCGATAAAAATAAACTTGGCCGGCTTGTTATACGCCAGTGACGCTGCTTCCGCATACCATGCTGCCTGGAAGACGTAATTCATGCCTCCAGTAACCTTCTTGCTAAAAGTAGAAGGGTCAACGGAGTCTGTCGTCTTTAGGTCCAGTACCAGTAACTCATCACCGGTATCGACAAGCCTGTCGAGACGACCTTTGCAAGGGATTCCATCAGCATCCCAATAGATCGACAACTCGTTGAACTTGCGGTAGTCGGGTTGATCACCTTTAAACCAGTCTAGTGTCCGCAATGATTCGGTCATTCCGTGGACACTTTCCCATGCTCTCTCTTTCTCCGTATTGGTCAATACGGTTTTTCCAGAATTCTCGGCCTTCCACTCTTTCCCTTCTTTTGTACTCAGGGAAAGACCCTCAGGCTTCAGAATATACCGCTTCTCGAACTCTTTGTCTCCCTCTAATACCTTGCAATGCAAAGCGGAGCCGATCTCCATATTGATTGTCGGCAGAAAGCGTCGTTTCTTAGACGCTTGGTAATGCGCCGGGCTCAACAGGATATGTTTTAGTTGACTTTGATTTTCTCCAATCTCCCTGCGATAGTCAGGGTCTGGCTGGTTGTAGGCAACGCTTGCCATTGTCAACAATTATATGGTTCATTCTAACGAGCTGCCAAGATGGTAGATATGAATGATCCATTCGGAATTGGCCTTGGTGGCCTTCGACCAGGAGATGTACAGCTCTGGAATGACACTGACCCTGTCGTCGACAAACAGGATACCTTGAGCCGCGTCCATGAATGCACCAGCGATGTTATCAAGGTCGCCGCGACCTTCACCCTTGACATACATAGCCAAAGAAACAGGGCCTTCAAGCGGCCCCTGTTTCCACTGCTCCTTGATCTGTTTTCTCATTACGGCCTGAGCCGTTTTATATGGTGCAGGCATATAAGCATGACCAGATCTGGTCAATCTTGGCCTTGCTTTTGAGAAAAGCGGTTGACTAATTACTATCTCGTAATCAGGAGAAACGGTCGCCGAAGGCATAGACATCCGCAAGGCTGGAGTTTTCCTGACCGGAGGACGGCAGGGGGTCAGCCACATTATTCCCAATACTTGGATCGGGAAACGCAGAGTTGAAACTTATGATGTCATCATAGTTGAAATTCTTGTTCCACATGGGATTAGGTTCAATATCCCAGCCATCCCAGTCGCCTGCTTGCTGCTGCCTTGCAATCTTCAGCAAAACAAGATAGCCAATCAGATCATTGACAACGTCCTCGTCGGAGCCAAGCAGTCCAGCGCCCTTGGAAATACGAGAAAGCTTGTCGTCAATTCTCACCAGAATCTGCTCAACCGCATTGGACTTACTGAAAATCCTAACGGGGTTGAGCGCCGAGTCGCCGTACTTCCTGTTCTTGTCAAGAAGCATGTTCTTGATCGAATCGCAAGTTGACTCGATTTGCTTCTGAGTGTTCATTCTTGTGCCAGACGTATTGAACGAGCATCGAACACGGTTATAGTTCGATTCCCCATAGAAAGCCTAACGATACAACGGTCCTGGGAGCTATCCACGACATAGCCAGAGCCCCAGCCCGCGCCAAGATAGACCTGGACTTTTGAGCCCTTTGTCAGTCTAGGCAGAGGAAATGATGGCTTGGACAATCTTTCGTATTCCTTGTATGCGCTGTTCTTGTATTTGACGGTTCCGTCTTTAAGTACTCTCATCTTCGATGTTGATGTAATCAGGAATTCTGCAAAGCTGATCTCTGCTCATCTCCATCAGTAGATGACTGGGCATCTTTGCGCCAAGAGCAGCTACCCAGGAGATCACGGTTGAAATATGCTTTGCAGTTAGAACCCAGATATCCTGCTCTTCATTGTAACGAACAAGTCCTTCTGAAGTAAATTCCCCAAGCACTTCGTCGATTAATTTTTCGAGCCTGGTTTGTTCGCACCACTCGCCATCAAGAGGATCCCATCCACCTACCTTAAGATCAGACATATTGCAATGTGGGGTCAGACTGGACAATACCTCCGAATACCTGACCGCGCCACGGTGCAACAGAGTGGCAATAACGTATGGGCGAACCTGTGCCGTAGTCAGCAAAGGCATTTCTTCCAGGAAGATGCCGACACTGCTAGGAATTTCGTGTTTAGGGTTTTTCATTATCCCCAGAACAAGGAAGGGCCGACTTTCGCCGGCCACGACCTATGGTTGATCAGAACGGGCTGTCGTCTTTCGAGGACTCTTGACTACGAGTCTCCAGGAAAGTGACAGAGGAGTTCTTTACATCGAGATACAGTTTCTCGTTGTACATCCGCTGGACAAGCTGGCCAGACACGCCGACCTTATCGCCGCGTTGCACACGCTCGGCTACAATTTCTGCAGCCTTGCCGCGCACTTCGCAGCGATAGAACTGACCCTGACGGTCCTCACCAGGTTTTGAATATACATACGCCCGATCAGCAACCGAGAAGGTTGCAACCGTATCGCCGTTATCAAAAGTCTTTACGGTTACCGGAGATTCACCAGCCTTGCCAGTGACAGTGCCCGCAATTGCAATAGTAGCCATCGTTCCCTAAAAAAGGGTTTACAATACATTATACCGGCTGCAACGTATCTTTCAGCGCTGCCAATGCGTTGCTTTTCAGTTTTAGATACTGCCCTTGAGAAATGCTTAAATCCTTCTGAATGTCCATGGCCCTAGCGTTGTCCACGTACAGGCCACGGAGAATCAAGATCTGCTTTGCGCTAAGCCCAGCCTTGACGAAAGCTTCTTCAGTTTCAGCATCAAAGCAGCCTTCAATAAAGGCCTCTGGCTCGCTGTACTGCCGGTGAATAGTGTCAAGCAGTGTCATGCCATCGAACTCGTTTACGACAGCGTCAAGAGACATGGGGCGTTGCGCATTACGCAACACCTTGACCATCTCGATGGTTTCCTCTTCGGTCGGCATGATGCCGCTTTTACGTTGCTTCGGAATACCGTGAGCTTCGAAGTAATACGCGTTCCTGGAAGCGTTCTCAGGGATCGTAAAAGTACTAATGGTCTTCAGATTGTACCGCGCAATAAATGACCTGATCCAATGCGTCGCATATGTAGAGAATTTGTAACCCCTAGTTGGATCATATTTCTGCGCAGCGCGATGTAGTCCAATCGCTCCAACCTGCAAGTAGTCAAGAGTATCAGAAGAGCCCCATCCGTTCATGGTTTTAGCGTCCATGAATGAATGAACAAACTTGACAACAAGTCTCAGGTTGTGCTCAACAATCTTGTTGACATTCTTTGTATACACAGCAGAGTCAGGATTTGACTTCTGAATGATCTTTGCTATCCGATCAATCTCAGACTGGTCCAGGACCGGCTTAGAGCCTGCTCGATTCATCCAAGATGTCAGGCTGTCTTGACTGCTGGTCATTGTTGGGCGAGTTAGCAAAAATAATCTAACAGAGAAAAGGGCCTTAGACAGGCCCCTCGTAATCTTTAATGATTTCTCCAGAGAAATACTTGGCAAAGCTGCTGGCCGCTAGATCAATGAAGTCTTGCTCTGGCAACGCCTGATAATCAAGCAGCCTTGGGAAACTTGTTTCCTTTAATACTCGCTGGGTGCTGACTTCGCTGTCTTCTTTGGGGCCGACTTCTCCGCCTTTGGGGCATTAAGCTCAGCAAAAGGAGCGTTTTGCTCTTTTACCCATGCTTCATCTTTTGATGCCAGCGTTTTGACACCACCAGCGTAATTCGTCCCGACCTTCTCAAGCAGCTTTTCTGCAGCCTGTGTACACAAGCCTTTTTCCAGTGCAGCCTCCAGGAAGTCCTCCTTCGTAACGGCCTTGGGAGCCGGCTGAGAGGCCGTGCGAGGCGCCTCCGAGATACGTGGGCTGTCTTCGTCCTCAGCGGCCCCGTAGCCGCTTTCCAGGGGCAATTTCGCCCACAGCTCATACGCCAGACCGAACTGCATAGCAGCAGCCATACAGGCCCCTCTGCGGTGCGTATCACTCACGTCCCGTGCCGTGATCTTTTCGTAGGGAATCGCCTGGTTACGGTGATCCATGATCGCCTGAGGGACCTCCGGCGTTGTCGTGCCGTCAATGTGACGATAGCGAAGCATCAAATGACCGCCAACCGGGTCGCGGTGGATGAGACCACCGTCTTGAGAGGGAACAGCCTCAACACTCCAGCCAGGAGCGTGCTGGCGCAGCAAGTTCAAGGTTCGCGACCAGTTGATATAGCTCGCCTTGAAACTTCCTGCCCCAATAGTCTCAACCAGCTCATTGGTTGCGATTCCGGCGAGATTGGGGATTTCAGCGGGCATGACTTAGATGGTCTGTCTATTCAGGATAACTGATACCACTATTCGGCCGGTTCGTCAAACACCGGCACCAGTTCCAGGACCTTTTTCCGGGATCTTTTGTTTTTCTTCAGTTTTTCCAGCCTCGCGGCGTGCAGTCGCTCGTATTTCTCAACCCAATAACCGATCATCCAACGCTTGTACAGCCCAAGCGGCTTGATCAGATCCCAGACCCAGGCACGGGTCTTGCCTCCTTCCACGACGGCTGCTGCCAAGGCTGCTCCGATCTCGTCCCAGCCCTCCTCGGCTGCCTTGACCTGCTTGGCCGTTCGTTTGGTAGCTGCTTCCTCCATGTCCCCACCATACCAACCCGGCGCGGAGCGCTGCAGCGAATCTAGTTGTTCTAGTTGGTTTTGTTCTAGGGATTTGATCTGTAAAACCTAAAGCCTCTGTAAGAAGCTTAAATACTATTCTAGTATAGGGTTGCAAATAGCAACACAGCTTCCCTCGCTGCGTTGAAAAAGACAACGGGTTGATGTTGCACCGTGATTCAAAATCAGTTGCAAGAAACAACCGGTTTTGTTGCGTAAATAGCTTTAGTTGAGAATTGTGACGTAACAGGCTGTAACAATTTGACACACGAGGAAAAGCCGCTACGCTGCTGTCGTCGCCCCCCCCCGGCCATGACCAAGATTTCAATCTCCAAGAGCCACAACTGGCACCTCGGCAGGTTTGCCAAGGCTCCTTTTGAGCTTCTGTATTGCGATGACCTGCAGTCAAATTCCAAGCTGCTTTGGATGATCCTGGCCAGCCAGGCTGATTACATGCCCATAGACAAGGGCGTCTTAGATAAAAGAATCGGCATACATCGAGCCACGAGAATTAGATGTATGGCGGAATTAAGAGAGCTTGGTTTTGTCGGAGGAACAAACGAACATATAATCCTTAGGGACCCAATGCCGATATTAAGAAAACTTAGAGTCGCAGATGCCAAAAGTAGAGAAATACTAGACAAAGAGTTATTTAACCCTGATTTGTATCAGCCAACAAGTAAACCGGTCAAAGAGAAAATAGAGCCAAAGGTTGATTACTTAGAACAAGCCAGAGTGGCCTGGAATGATTACAGGCCAAAAAATTACAGCAAAATCAACAAGATGGGCGATCACTTGATGAAGTCAATTGATCTACATATGAAATCATTAAAACTAGAAGCTCATGACTATGTACACTTTTTCTCTGTACTAAAAGCCGGGATCGAGCATTCTCCTTTCTGGTCAACAGAGAACAGCAATAAAACTCTTCAGAGCATTATTGGTATCGGTCAGCCAATACAGAAAAAGTATCAAAACGTTCACAACCTGTATAACGAAGGACTGAATTACGAGGCCACAGAAGCAATACCGGAAGACGAAAGATCCGACGATATTATCCTGCCATCTAAGTACAGGAAGCTTATCGATAACTACGACGAGCTGCATTACCTGTATTTCAATATGTCAAAAAATGACCCAGATAATATCGAGATACTAGCACCTAGAATCTTAAAAGCTGAAGCCGAGTTCAGAGAAGCTGGCCTTGACCCGGCGGACTTCAGGATGAAATACCAATTAACCGGCTGGCCAAGCGATGTCCCCGAACCTGAAACCTCTCGTCAACGCTTCTGGCGTTATGATGACGAGCTATAATCGATCATGACCTTACCCTTCTATCTACAAAAGGCCGTAGACCTTGGGCTCCTAGCGTCCGAAGGGGATCGTATTGTATCCAGCAATACAGACGTGATCCATCGCGCAATGGAGGTTGCGCGTACCGTTGATAAGTTGCAGCCAACCAGCGTTCAAGAACGCGAAGAGACAATCAGCCAAGAAGCAATTGTCTTAAGCCGTGTACTGTCTTCACCTAGCGGCTTAGCTCGCGAACTTTGGTCTCAACTTAGGACTGGCTTTGGTATCGGCCATGGTCAGATTATCCCACAGTCACTTTGGTCTGACGAATGCTTCCGAGCCATAGCAAAAGAAATAGATCTGACGTTCATCGGCGAACGTACTGGACAGATCATTTCCAGAGAATCATTGATAGCTAACTACTCCAACTTAAACCCTTCTTCAAGAAGCGTCTCAATCATCGAGTTCAACCAAACAATAACAGAACTTGCAGATCCTGAGACCCTGGAGAAGTACGGAGACAAAGTATCTGAATGGGATACTGCTTTGGATGTTCTGAAGCAGGTCAGAGTTCGAGCTTTATACCTCGAGACTTTGCATGACGCAAAACAGAACATAAAGGCTGACACTAAACTGGAAGAAGCCTTGGAATACCTCCAGCAACGTGCCATGGAAGGTGTTGGCATGATGAGAGGTACCATTGGCAATCAAGGCCAGGCGATAGGCCTGATTGATGCAATAATTGGCAACCCAGGTACTCAGCGCCAGAACTGGATTGATCGACTGTCTGCTTTGTCGAAGATCAGGAGACCAGCGTCAACCGGCATCGAAGCTTTCGACATAGACATTGAAGGTGGGGTTGCCTACCCCGACAGCCATAAGTCATGCGGCGGTCGTTTAATGACAGTTGCAGCACGGACATCCGTTGGCAAGACGGCAATTGGCTGTCAGATTGCAGCATCGCTTTGCACCAAAGGACTCACTGTTGGCTTCATCTCTGCTGAGCTTGACTACCCAGCTATTGAAGCTCGACTGATGGCCAGCTTGAGTCGGAAGCTATTGGCTAAACATGGCTATCACTGGAAGGCAACAGAGGAAGGCGTTGGATATGTCACGGTAGGAGAGCTAGAAAGCCCAAACATGGGCGATCAGTCGAGTCTCGCTAATCTGGTTGGGATGCTCGCATTCGAACTAGAACAGTGCAATGGCAAGTTGATAATTGAAGCGCCATGGGGCGCATGCGTTGACACAGTGGTGAATTCAATGCGTGCCATGAAGGCCAAGAACCCAAGCCTGAGGGCAGTGGTGCTTGATCACTTCCATGTGCTGTCACGCCATCAAAAAGCCCCCAGGGATAATCCCTCGATGCTAGAAGAGAGAGCTTACAGGTTGATGACTGCGGCCAAGGAGCTTGATATCGACTTGTTCGTGCTCGCCCAGATGAACCAAGTGGGCATCAAGAACGAACAGCAAGACATGAAAGCGCAACCTAAACCTCCCGAATTAGACCAAATAAGAGGAACTGATGCTCTCTCGCACGTATCACATGCCGTTTGGCTGATCAGAAAACATCGAACTGCAGAAGGAGAACCCAACGATAGAAAACTAGAGGTTTGGCACTCTAAGGTACGCGGCAGGCAAGCTTTCTGGGAAGGTCAACCTCCAAACGAACAAGTCACAACTGTCCAAGGATTTGTTTCGATGTCGCTGATACAATTGGATTATCAGACCTCAAGTCTGAAAAATGACGACACAATGCAGAACATTGATGTTGTCAAGAGTTCCAGGATCAGACGATGAGAACTAAGCTTTTCAATTTGATCGGCTCTCTTGGGGAGAACTTTATAGAAGGCTTACGGGTTGCCCTGGAATTCATTGTAAACGTTCAAGTTCGAATAGCAGACCTGATAATCAAGCTTGCTGCTAACTCCTTTAGATTTGTCTTGTGGCTGATCGATAGAGAGCGGATGGATCATGCGGAACAGGCAGTCCTGCAGTCTTCAATCAGCACCGAACTGGAAATTCTTATGGCAATTTCCAAGGTCAAGGAAGATGCTTTGAATATTGGCCTCTGGAAAGAAAATCATTCGATGGCACTCAACGAGCTTGGTTCTCGCTTGTATAACGAATGCGACTGGGAAGAAGATCAGATCCACCGTTACCTGCGCATGGTGGTCGAAAGTATCCCAGGGTTGATTTACGCAACCAGTGACGACGAAGACGACGAAGATGAGGGGATTCGCTTAGGGGATCGTTAGACTGGGACTGGTTCGGGGGAACCTGTATTGGGGGAGTTTACTCCCCCAGTGCATCCACCCAATCCAGAACACCTTTGTGGCGGATAAATAATCCTATTGAGGATCCGCCGATTTCAAAAATTGGTTTTAGATAGTAGATAACTTCACCTGTTTCAGGATGGATATGCTGAGTGGGCGGGAGGGCCACGCCAGTAGAAACGACCCTCTTCCCGTCGAACATATATCCTGGAAGAAACGGCAATAAAGTCTGTCTTCTCATTGCCGCTTATTCTCGCTGAGATCCCAGAACCAACCATCATTTTTGCTGTGGATTAACCATCGCTTAAGAAGGTTCTCTCTGGTGTATTTCTTGGCTTTACCATCGACCGGGCCAGTCTTTGGATATCCACCGTTGATGAGATCAAGCTCGCCGAACGGGTCATGCACATAGAAGTATTTTTCATCATAGCCAATTAGAGTGATCCAATGTCCTCCACCAGTAGGATTCTGAATATTGCCTTTATGCAGAATTCCAACAGGTACGGGATACCCTAAATCTAGGATTCGGATAAGCTCACTTTCTGTACCGTTCTGTTTAAACTGATGCTTAAGACCTAGGGCGTTTAACGCTTTTGATTGTGCTGCCTGTGAAATTGTATCGCCAAATCTGAATACCAGGTTCAGGTATTCGTCATCATCTTTGATCAGGTCAGGATTCAGGAACTCCACGACCATCGCAATCGCGGAAGATTGGCAAGAACGCTCGCCGTGTCCAGTTTTACTGTCTCTTTGGTAAAAGTATGGGACTTGTAGTGGGAATGTCGGTTTAGCAGGCTTTCTAGATGCCCTGAAGTCGGCGGCAAAATTCTTTAGCTGTTCCGGCGTCAGCGTAGCCTGTAAGTTATCCCAAGCTTGGTTTTGGTGATCCTGACCAGAGAACCATCTAGCCGCATCTTTTAATTGGATTGGATCTGTTCTGACGGGCGCTTGGTTAATGGGAGGGCTGTTTTTCTCCATGATATTGATTAATTTGCTGCTATACAAAGGATCCGTTGCGTAACCTTCTGATACAAGCATTTTGGCTGCCTCGTTTCTGTTGGCAGCCCTGTTAACACCCTGGTATTGCATTCCATTGTGGGTGTAATCCTTGTACCACCTGTCAACCAAGTATTGTACCGATTCTTGCGGAGTATTGAAATCTAGGAATTGATCATATACTACGACTTCTTTATTTCCAATGAACTCGGTTGTTTTTACGTTAGAGCCCTTTCCCTTAAGGCCAAACAGGTTATTTTTACCGCTTACCTGTGAGCCCCAATTGCTTTCTAGTGCAAACTGAGCGGCAGTTAACTCGGGAAACTTTGAGCCTGCTTCACTCGCCCATCGAGAAACCTGCCCCCAGGTTACATAACTCATGAATCGCTTTTAATGCGATGTAGTGTACCTTATTTTTGATTCTCTATGACAGGATCAATCTTAATATCAAAATTTTTAGAAGCAACTCCAACAATTGTTGGCATCACTAAGCTGACGACAACAGCAGCGCCCATGATCCAGGCTTGTTTGTTCTCAAGTTTTGAGATGCGTTCAAATGCAGTCTGCAGATCAGCCCTGTACTCTGCAGTCCTGGCGATTAGAGCATCCATTTTGCCTTCGAGGTTACCCAATATATGGTAGATGTCACCCCCATATGGGGTAGGTTCCTGAGGTGCCATCTAAAAATTCAACCCTAATCTCATTCTTCCGATTCTGTTCGCCAAGGGGCGTGTATGCTGATGTCGCCACCAAGCAATCTAGAATCACCAGTCTGCAGACTGTCGTCGATCGGATGCTCGATAATAACAGGCTTTGAAGTTGTCTCCATTGCCTTCATTTCTGCTTTGACTCGATTGATTTCTAGCGTTAATTTGCTATTCAGAGTCTGGTAAAATTTAACTCTGTTGATCAATCGTTCAACTTCTTCCCGTTGACTGCGGGTTGAAAACCTGAGCAGCCAACGGGTATCCGATCGACTCAGCCCTTTGACAGTTTTGTAACGATACCTGCTAGGATCTCAATGACACGGTAAAACTTGGCAACTGCAGCGTCGTCCTTGGGGGTAGGAGTCAGGTTGACGATAGCAACTGCTGCGGCATGAACAGCAATTAAGGCCGCCAAAATCTCGGGACCATGGGCTACCAGATAGGCAATAACAGCAGTCATGGTATTCCTGTAACTATATTAGATTGCCTGGTCAGACAATGAAGCGATTAGCTGTCTGTAATCGCTTCATTACTTTTTCGATCTTTTTGTTCCCTTGCCAGGAGCAAGTCGGCCATTGTTGCCATGGCCATTGCGAGCACGATTGGTCTTGGGATTTTCCAGCTTGAATTTACCGTCGCTGGTATGGCTCACGTCGGGACCACCCTTGCCCATGATCCCTCTGGCACGGCGCTCCCTAGCAAGCTCGGCTCTGTAGTCCTTACGATCAGGTCTGGCGTTACGCTTCTTGTCATACGCAAGCTTCTTTTTATACGCCTCAGGATTCTTGGCGTAGAAATCTGCGGTACTGCGCTTCTTCGCGGCCATTAGCGTTTACCAGAACCCTTAGCAGGAGCCTTGCCACCTTTCTTGGCTGGGCCTTTCTTGCCGAGTTGCTTAGCGATAGCAAGTGGCATTGCCATGACATCTCCTTGTAACTAACTAGGTTACCGTCTTACAGGTCTGAGCCGTCCAGATTCTTTTGTCCTGGTTGATACCCAGGAACCCCAAGAGAGCCATCAGAGACGGGGTCAGCGATACTGCGTCTCTGAATTGTTGGCTCGTATGCGATTACGTCAGAGTCAAGATTCGTCCCATCTTCCAAGATTCGCGGACCTTTGACGTACTCAAACTCAATCATTAGCCTCGATTGCAGCAATGATATCAGTTTTGGTTGAACCAGGCTTCACTTCAGCCCCAACTGCCTCAGCATAAGCGATCAGTTCATTCTTGGTGAGAGATGTAAGGTCGGTGTCGCTGGGAACAGCCTCAGAGACAGGCTCGGGTTGTGCCTCAACCTTGATCTCTTCTACTTCGACACGCGTCCAGCCAGTCTGCTCAAGATCTCTGGCATGAGCAGAATAATTAACGGCGATCGTATCTACACCGTTAGTATAATAGACGGGACGATTACGAAGGTACATAATAAAAAAGGGGCGTTACCGCCCCATAGTTTGCCGATAGCCTATGGCTCAACCGACGTTGTCAACCACATCCAGGTACACAGCGCCCACGGTGCCGGTGCCACCTAGGGTGTAGCTCATGTTGTTGTTGGCATCGCACAGGGTGCCACGGATGTGAGCGATGCCCACGCCGTTCTTGTCCAGGTCAGAAGCGTTGAACACGGTAGCCTTGCCGCCAACGGTAACGGTGATCTTGTTCGTGCCAGCGTCGTCGATGCCAGCAGCGTCAAGCACGACGATGCGGATGGTGCCGATGCTGGTCAGGGGGATAGGAGCAGCAGCGGGAGTAGCGGTGACCTCGAAAGCGGCATCGAGATCAAACTTCTCGCGGGGGAACACCCCAGTAGAACGTTGAGCCATTTTAAGTAAACTCCGATTGTGTTAACAGACCCGCCCCGGAGAGCATTGGCGCGATCTGTCTTAGATTACCTATTGCTGAACAGGGAAAAGGAATTCGTCGACATACTTCCTGGCTAATTCCTTGTCGAATTTATGTGGCTGAACCTGGGGTGAGGCCCCGGTGTGTCCGGCGGCTGAGAGGCGCTCATCTCAGAGGCAAAGGTCTCATAACCCCAGCTTTCCCCCTATCAGCCACTAACTGCCGTTACTGCGTCACGCCGTTGAGGACGATGATCCAGCCGCGAGACTTGAGAGTGCTTGCTACTGAGCTAACGCTTGGCGTGCCGCTGCTCAACTGCCTGGCCAGTTAGGGGTAGGTCCAAAGCACCACGCAAACATCACCATTCGGCCTGAGATGGTACTTGTGTACGTAAAAGAGTGGCCAGCTTGTCCAATGCCGACACGGCCTGTCCTTGCAAATCCAGCTCCAGACAGGTATGCGTAGATGCTCTGATATTTTACAAAATAGTCGTCGACAACAAGAGCACTGCTAAGGCTTCCACTCTCAGTAAATTGAGGGTAGCTTGCGACCATATGACATGATACAAGCACATTAGCGTTATCCACGGTGTCTAGAGTCGTGGTTATAGTTGTATCATTTGTTACGCCAGCCGTTGAAGAAGAGATAATGCTATTATGGCCTTGAATGTTAAGGCCCATGAACCCGTAAGAAGCTCTTTGACCTCGAGCCGTGGTACTGAGAGTGTACTTTATGTAAACGTATGAGTTATAGAAATCACCAGTGCGCCCTTCTGCGTCCCACGCAGCTTTTAGATCTGAGTTTGTAATAGACGCCCAACCAGCAATAAAGTCAGTGCCTTGCGTCTGAGATGTAAAGCTCGTAACGGGATGAAGTAGTGAAGGGTCCGTTGTGTAAAATGTAAAGCTAAACTCAACTGCAGTTATAGTGGCCGTGGTTGAGTTAGTAAATTGTAAAATGACGTATTCAGTCATTGATTGGAAGTTTTCTACTTCTATCCCCACTGGTTTCATGCCCACATTAGACCATACAAAAGATCCGTTGAATCCACCCGACCCCGAAGCAGCCAACCGTATTCCTGGTTTGTACCATTCCCTTAGAAAGTTAATACCGCTATTATGCGGAGAAATTGCGTTGCTCATGCTAAGTAAAATGTTGCGGCGCTGACTGCCAACAGGAAGCCGTTTACTCTTGTAATGGTTGCGCCGGCAATGTAGATGGCTTGTGTGCTGGTGTACGGAAGCTGGCCATTAGCCCACTTGAGATTTGATGGCCAGGTTATTCCCCCAGACCCAGACGTAAAGTTCCAGTAGAAAGTGATAGATTGACCGTTTAACAAACCATCAACAACGGTTAGCCCCGCGGCTCCGCTGTAGAAGTAAATAGGGCCGTTGGTCGCGTCCAGGGTGACGGTTGTAGATGGTGGGTTGTAAATCTTTTGCTGGAGAAAGTCAATCTCCTTGTCCACCAGATCGGCAAAATCGGTGATGTCGGAAGTGACGCCAAACTTGAGCGACCATTTCTCGCCGTCCCACGTCCAGATTGCTGATCCTTCGGAATGAGTAAACGAGCCGTCTGTGGGTTGACCAGTTGTATCTGGAAAATCAATAGCCATTAGTTTTCCTCCGTGGGGCTTGGTGTGGGTAATTGATAGAAGCTGTCAAGGCCAAAGCTTGACAGTACGCCGACGATCTCCCTGTAGTCATCCTGCGAAACATAGTCTGCAAGGAGCAGTGAGCTGATGCAACTCTGTACGGCCTCGTAATCTACGTGGCCTGCGATAGCCTGTCCGAAGACAGCGATCAGCTCTGTAAGTTCTGTGTTAAGCGCTAGATCAACCTTGGCTGCCTCCTTTAGCCTTGAATAGGCAGTGGTTCGCCTGAGATACGACCAGGCTCCCGCGTAATCGAACGCCATTGCTTTTGATTTCTTGCGCTGGTCTAACTCCTCTGCGGTAAGAGCGACAACTTCATACAGCCTTGCGTATTCTCTGCCGTCTGAGTCGGTATCTATGACTGGGTGATCAAGCCTGCTCAGCCTGAACAGTGTCTCGTCGAACGCCGTTGTTTTGTATAAAGGCAATGCGTGATTGTCTGCCAAGAATTGATCTGACGGCCAGTTGTCGTGTGTAAATCCGAGGTGCGGCCACAGGTTCCAGGGATAACCCCAACGGTCCACCTTGTCGAAATCCGGGTCGAGACTGTTGGTAATCCGTGGGTCTCTAAGGGCGAAAAAAGGCATGATTATTCTCCCAGATATACGATGTTTAGCCTGCTGTCTTGACTAACGTTGCCAATGGTGCTACCAGCGGCAGAATTAAATAATGCAGTTGCGTAGCAAGCCCAGGATCCCACATTGGTCACAGAGATAATGGCGCTCATGTGTGTTGACGCATAGTAGTAAGAATTATTCGGACTGTACGCGTAAGCCATGGCTCGGTTGACAAGAATCGAAGTAGAATATAGCGATGTCTCCATCGCATTCCTTGTGCTCACATTCGTGGTGTCAACATAAATGGATACCGTGACAAGATATTTCCCTGTTGTTGGGACGTAGACATAGCCGTTTGGATTAACTGTCTCAAGGGGCCAGTTGTCCGAACGAAATACAATCTCGTCAAAATCAATGGTGCGTGCATACGCGGTGTCAATACTTTGCGTACTTGTTGACGGGCGAAAGCTGGCGTAATACTGCGCAGGCGCTTGAGGTTGCCAGATACCCAACCCTGAGGAGTAGGTGAGTACAGTCTTGTCTGCTGGTGTGGTTCCGCCAAAATCCACGTCCAGGAGTTCAGAAAGGTTTTGCGGGTCTGTCGTTCCCCCGCCGCCAACTGAAGTGCTTACCCACTGAGACGTGTTGCCGTCGTTGTAGTAAACGTATAGCGCGGCAGAATCGCTGTCGTACCAGAGGTCTCCTGCGATAGGACTTGTGGGTGGAGTGGCTGAAACAGTGACAGACGCGCCCCCGCCACCGCCGCTGCCGCCTGAAAGCTCAACAACTGACTGGGCGCCATCATCCTTGAGCGTGTAGAGCTTACCGTCAAACGTGTTCAGGGCAAGTTCGCCCAGACTGAGATCCGCGACTGCCGGCGCCTTGCCGGGCACTGAGGATCGTTTGATCCGTATTGTGTTGGCCTTGGCCATCTGGCTCCCCTTGAGTTGCTATGAAGCAGGGTTGATGCCCTGTAGAAACAGGGCCTGAACGGTTCAGAAGACTCCGCCGTCCAGATCGAACCCAGAGACGGTTTCGTCTTCCAGGAAGGTGATCAGATCGCTGAGTGCGACCTGCACCATTGCACCTGCGTCGTTGATGATCATTTTGTCGGTCAGCGTTAAAGTCGTCGCAGTAGCAGCAGTGCTGCCGTCAATGACAGCAACTTCAGTACTGGTCAGTGCAGCAATAGCGGTTGCTACGCCTGCTTGAACAGTCGACAGGGTATCAAGATCAGGATCCCAGGCTTGAACGTCAGAACCAATGGCAACACCGAGACTAGTTCTGGCTGCACCAGCAGTAGTAGCACCAGTGCCACCATCGCCAATGCCAAGCGTCCCAGTGATACTGGAGGCGCTAAGGTCGACAGCGACCTCGCCACCTTCAATAACCAGACCGCCGTCAACTTTCAGATCAACCGAGAAAATATTCCCGTTCAGATCAAGGCCGTCACCTGAAAGATAGGTGCTAACACCGGAGAACTGTGTCCATACTTGACCATCGAAACTGGTCAGGTAATGACTGGACTGAATCCAGACAGTCGTACCATAAGTCGTACCTTCTTTAATAAAGATAGCTGCCCCAATCAGCTCTTGATAGGTGTCAGCGTCATCAGATCGAACGAGGGTGTAATTGCCACCGCTTACCGTGTATTCATAAATACCATTCTGAGAAGCGGTAGTCTGCCCCTTGAGCAGCAAGCGGTACCCAACATCGTTCAGATCAAGTGCAGTATGACCATCAATAACGAGGGTGCCATCGGTGCCGGTTAAGGCAACGTTGCTATCTGCCAGCAAGTGAGCAGAGTCCTTCCAGGTCAGGCCAGCAATGGCGTTATCGACATAGCCTTTGTTGGCCGCATCGGTATCGTTAACAGGAGAAGCAACCGCCGTCAGCAGTTGGTTGTTCATGCTAACGCTGGCAGTTGGAGCTGCCATTTGGTCCAGACGATTCGTCCGAACCTGGGTGTCGAAGTTGTTAACCTGGCTAGCGGTAATGTTGATCGATACGCTAGAGGCAGCAGTTAGCCTGCCCTGGGCATCAACAGTAAAAGAAGAAGCCGAACTGGCCGAACCGTAAGAGCCAGCGGTAACAGTAGTATCGTCAAGATTAACGGTAACAGATTGTGCGCTAGCCGTAGCAGTCAGCCCAGTCCCTCCAAGAATCGATAAAGTCTGATTCAGCAGGTTAACGGTACCAGTACCGCTGTCACCACTGGTGCTAAGGGTAGTCGCCTCGCTAGCAAAGTTTGCTACAGCATTTGCCACGAAAGCAGTCGTAGCAACCGAAGTCGAGCTATCACCCAGAGTCCTGGTTGCAGCAACAGCAGCACTACCAAGGTCAACAGTACCACTAAAAGTCTTATTTCCGCTAATCGTCTGAGCAGTTGTAAGCGTAGTATATGCGCCAGGGCCAGCAATTGCTAAGACAGAAGTAGCAGTGCCACCAGCACCGCCCGTACCTTCTCCATAATAAAGTACGTCATCTACCTCATTAAACGCTAACTCTGCATTCTCCAGAACTGCAGGCGCTCCAGCAGCTCCAGAAGATCTACGCTTTATGCGAATAGTATTCGCCATAGTTCAACTGCTGTGCGAGGCTAGAATAGTTTTCCAGATATTTATTCTAGAAATTTCCGCCATCGGTTAGCGTCGTGACTATCCAAACAGGGCTGGCCACAAACTTTTCTTGAGCCGCATTGTAAACCAGGACGCTTTTGTCGACTCGATTATCGGCGTCAACATCTTCCATTTGAACTAAGTTTAAATATCCATCAGAACCCTTGGGGCCTTGAGGGCCGACAATGCCGGTCTCGATAACTACCGGGGTAGTGTCAACAGAGACCTCGTTTATGGTGACGACTGCCTGAGAAATACTAGTTTGAATGATTGCTGTATCTGGCATCGTTAATCATCCGGGTCAGTGTATCCAGGATCAAATATAGCTTTCCCTTCGATCCAGTATTGGCGATCTCCGCCACCAAAGATGATCATCAAATCCCATTCGGCGTCTTTCGCCATCTTCTCTGTTTGTAGATGGCTTGCAACTAATTCAAATTCTCCAGCGGCACGATCTAACCATACAACATCAAATTCTATGATCTTAGATCTACGTTTTTCGCTCCAGACTTGCGCGGCCACGTCATGGCCAATCATGTTGATTGGTAGGTTGAACTGCTGCCTGAATGTGGCTCTCTGACGGATTACAATATCGTAAGTAGCAGGCCGCACAATTGTAATCTCCTCTATTTAGGTTACCAGTTCTAGAATGGTTATTGTTCCAAACTTAAGTACTCAATCGCAATCTCAACGTTAGCCGTGCCATCATCATTGGTCACTCTGACAGCATAAGTATTGCTAGCCGGAGATTCCGCATTCATGGCGCTTGGAATAGGTGTCAAGGTAAAAGCCTGATTTCCAGTACTGATGATTTCACAGATAATCCCAGACGAACTAGCGGGATCAGTCGTCCTATCCCGGAAAGTATCGTTGGATCTTGCAGCAGACGAATTATACAACCTAAACCAGACCGGCTTAGTAATACTGACCTTGTAAATAAGACAACTCCTAGGTAGAGTAATATTAAAGATATCAGTAGCGCCAGCATTGAGCACATAGCTGACACTTACGGAACCCCTGGAAGCACCTGAGCCAGTCGCTGTTACAGTCGCATCAATATGCTCGTTCGCAGCATCTAATTCAAATGTAATACCAGTGTGATGTCCATGCGTGAATAGCGGATAGACAAGATCGGGGATATCAGTGCCTCGAAGAGCCGATTTTGGCTCCCATTTTTGCCTAGTTAAATTATACGTCCATACATCTAGATTAGCAATCGGGTTGTCTGTTCTAGAATACAGTTGCACAGTCTGACCGGCCGCATAAGTCGGAACAGTCCCACCGGTTAGAACCAGTGTCCAGAACGATTCTCCTGGGACGTAAGTAGCGCTAGAGACACTAAACAGATCACTGTTTAGTAACACCAGATCGCCTGATGTTAAGGTGTCTGCATGATTAAACGGATCAGTGTCAAAGTATAAGGTATTTCCGTCCTGGGAAACTTCGCCAAATGCAGGAGGATTGCTTGTCCCTGTTGCTGTCCAACTACTGAGAGATGTATCGGTATAACTTAGCGCTGCATCTGTCGCATCAAGCATTTCCAGGGACACGTCCCCGGTTTGCGCATTGACCGACCTGACATCAGCAGAGCTATTGATGCGATCATTGTTATCGTCATAAACAAAATTCAGACCAGAGTGCGTGCCATTTGCGAATAATTGCGCTGCGTAATCTTGGATTTGCTCTGAGGTTAATTCAACAGGAGGCTGAGTACCAAGAGAAAAATACCTGAGATCCAGTACTTCCCTGAGTCTGGCATTTGGTGTATTCGCGTAATTGCCAACTTGGAAAATCAGTCGATACAGTGTGCGAAATTCCCTAGAAGGGAACCCATCTAAATTTAGACTGGCAAATGATACAGCTTGAGCGTCGCCAATGTTATTGTATTGCGCCTGCCCCATGATACTGAGGACAGGATTGTTTAAATTATTCGTTCCAATAACGAAGGCAACTATATACTTGTTGGCACCAGCTTCAACAGTAGACCATAATCCTCCTGTTACAGTATTATAATAAGGATAAACAGTACCAAGCTTGACAGGGTAGTCAGTCGCCGTGTCGATTTTGTAACTAGACCCTGATCTGTAAAGAACTGCAGCTCTGCAAGGATCCGTTATATACTGCTCCCATGTATTCGCAGCGGGCGCAGCAGAATGTACAATATCAACCTGTAAATCTTCATCAAAAAACGTGCCATTGGCTAGGCTGAATTTGGCATGGCTATCCAGAGAACCATCACCGGAAACAGTATAACCACTGATGTCAAATCCGTTCGCCAGTACCGCGCCTCTTGTGCGATGCAAGTACTCATGCGTCTGCCAGTCAAGAGTTATACCGTGTCTTTCATCCCCAAAGTAAACACCCTCTTGTTCGTCGGCATTCCAGTAAACATAAGCAGTGGGAGCTTGTGAATCCCAGTCGAAATAGTTTAACTGATAGCCAAGCGCTCCATTCTGATCGAAGTATATATAGTACAGGCCGGTGGCGTCAGATAGTTCAATCGATTCCGTCTCTGTGAAGACGATCTTGATCCCAGCACACCATACAGTAAAGCTAGAACCAACAGGGGAGATTGAAAATACACGAGTGCCAGCATCAAAACCGATAGAGCTTTCACTCTTGTCGGCATGCCCCATAGGCTCGTTCGTATAGTTTATTCCCGCAATTTCTCTGATGTAATTGGCTAGCTGAGCGTCAAGCCCAGAGCTTAATTTGATCAGCTCGTTTCCTTCCTTGATATACAGAGAATCTTGGTCTCTGGCATAACAAAGTTCGCCTTCCTGGAATTCGCCAAGACCCGCAATTAGGTTAGAATAATCGCCTCGCGCAACCTGAAATTTGATACGCGGACTTGGGATTGGCATATCAACAAAAGTCCGACAGACGGCAGTGCTGAACTAGAATTCCGACTACCTCAGGTCTAGATGGCTCGTCGTGGTCTGCGCCAGTCAGGAGCCATTGTTGTTATGGTAACTGTAGGTCCGCCAGTGTTCGGGAAAGGAGCTGTCGGAGCCGTGAAGTTCTCAACGTAACGGGCGTACCCTTTTGTGATTCGCAAGTCGTCCAGATTACCTTTTAAGTACGTCGTAGCAGCTAAATCTCCACGGTTGCCAATTCTAATTCCTTCGACACCGCCAAGATTAAAGTTTTCACTAGAAGCAGCAGTTTCCTGCAGTTCACCATTAAGGAAGCATCTTGCGATTCCGGCACGTCTAGTAAATGCGATGTGACACCATCCAAGAGGAGTGACGGGAACTGTAGTTTTCACAATTACACCAGAGCCAGTTGGCAAGGCAAGAGCTACTCCATCGACGATCGACCCGAAACTAGCTGAAGAAGCATGCCATATCTGAAAACCACCAGTGACATTGGTCGATACAGGGTGACCAAGCACGCGTCCAAATCCACCTACTCTTGTCTCGGGACTGCGGAACCAAAATTCTACGGTGAAATCACCAGTGCCATAATCAAAAGCAGTTGACGGCAGAAGATCTAGGTAGCCAGTCGATCCGTCAAAATAGCCAGACGCAGTTCCGTATTTAACAATATCGGAATCTGTTTGAGCAGTGCCATATGCCGTAACAGGAAAAGTGTTTTTACTGCTATCTAGGAAAACAGTTCCCCCGTCCGCTCCATCCATATGGAGCAATAGTTCCACTTTATCGAAATCCGGGTCAGTGGGACCAGCAGGAGCTGTATAACTGACATCATTATTAAATGTTAATTCGTAAGATATCTCAGGTACTGACAGACCAAAGAACTGCTGGTTGCTGATTATGCATTCATATGTAGCGACACCCAGCGTCTCCGGAACGACGCCAGTAATAAACTGTACGTTTAATGCGACCTGCTCAAAGGTTCCATCAATAGTTACTTCAGTTGCCATCAGGCCAGAGGATCAGTTGCGCCGAAGTTGAAGATAACGTTCTGTCTGCTTAAATCGGTGAAAGGATTATACCAGTAATCAGACCCAATTTGCAAAGTAATTCCGTTAATATTGTAAGCAAATGGCATTCTAGAGTCGCTACCGGTGCTCACAGAAGATGGCAGCCATACGCCGACATCATTGTGGCCACCATTGTTAAATGCTACATGGCTGTAGCTGTCAGGCTGCGCAGTGTTGGTGCTTACCGTATAAAGCCAATTAAAGTTTGTAGCGATCATGTTTCCACCTAGCCTGAAACCGCTAGAAGTAACATTGGTACCAAAACCAGAATCGGGAATAATATTATATTTTTCGCCTGCAGTTGCGGTAGATACCGGAGAATTGCAGGCGGTAAGTGTATTGTAATACCAGCCTACGGCAGGGAAAATATGAGTACCCTTGTTGTCATTGCTTCCTGCTGTCCATGTTGCATCTGGCCAGAATACACCTGAAGTAAATCCGGGCCAGTAGAATGCAACTTTGCCTCCTTTTAATACCAGAACGGACTGAGAATTCTCACTGCTCTCGCAGAATTTCCAAGACTCCCCTTGGGTAGTCCATGGAACCTGTGAATTTACACTGCTGGTTGTGTCGTTTGCAGTATCCCCAGGTGTTGTAGTATAAGTCGCGTCTTCGTACCAGGTATAAGTAGTAGGAGAGGTATTGCCCCAGGTTACCCAGTTATAGAACGTATAATTGCTATTTGTGACTTTATTTAATGCCGTAAATTTAGCTCTTCTTTTAAAAGTAGACGCGTCAGGGTGAGCCGAAATCGTCCAACCAGTCTTGCCTGCCAGTACAGTGTCGAACAAATACACCATAGCAGTATGGTTGCTGCTATTGTCGACATAAGGGATGGTGTGAGTAACAGACCAGGTCATCAGACGATCTCCTCGTAGTTGATAGTTAAATGAACGCTAGAGCCAGTAGAAGATGATGCCATCAACTGGTCACCTTCTTCTAGGTACACATATTCATTCTTGTCGGTGACGATTAAAGTTTTTGCACCTTCAAGCGTCCCATCTTTTAGCATATAGTTGTGCTGAGTTCGATGATGGCAAACGCTGATGGTAACAGCAGTGCTGGTAATATTAGCTGCCCTAATTGTGTTGACCTTGATTACCTTGCCGCTATCAGCAGGGTTATCAATAATCGCAACTAAAGAAGTGGTCAATGCGGCGATAGCCGTTTTCCCCGTTACCGTAGTTGGCGATAACAAATTGGGAGCTGCCATTCGCCCTCGCTATTCCAACTAGGGTACCTACTCAGCCCATCCATCAGGATAGATTTCTGTCTCGTAGCCATAGTTCTGAGCGGACCAGCTAGAGAAGAATGCAAACTCTGGCTCGTTGTACCTGATGTCAGCGTTTGTGCCCGCCAAAGAAATCGATCCAGCGCTACCAAGAATACGGTAGCCAATAACATCGTCTCCTGTTACGCCAGTGATATTAAAAGTGCCAGCTTCAGCATCTACAATCCGACCAATTTTGATACCAGCGTCCGATCCATCGATGGAGTTTGTCGTCCCGTCAGCCCTTAAAACCCTGTTAAAGATAAACGATGCGAATTGACCGCTGGTAATCCACGTTCCATTTTCTGCATGTAACGTCTTGATTATGTATCTAGCAGAAGCGGAGCCGGATATGGTGTAGTTACCACCAAAGGCTGCAATTCTTCTGCCATCAAAATCGCCGCCATCAAGCAGCAGGGAATTCAGGGCAGTTACGAGATCAACCCACTGACCGGTACCGTCAGTGACCTGCCGCAGATAGAACCTTCCGTCAGAAGGAGGTTCTGGCATGGATTCTCCGCCGCCACCTCCTCCTTCCGTCGTCCCACCGCCTCCGCCAGAAAACACTCGCGGAACAAACCTTGGCACCCATCCGGCGCCATCAAACATTAAATACTGACCGCGATCTGCGTCGGAAACAAATACATCTTTGAGATCACCGATCTCGATATCAGTCGCATCTAAATCTTTGCCGTCCAGTCCATCGCGTCCGTCTTTCCCGTCCCTGCCATCTTTACCATCTTTTCCAGGTCGGCCAGGGCCAACCAGCAACATTCGATCCTCTACTGACTGCAGCAGATCTTGGAATTTTTCCTCGTAAGGATCAGCTTCCGCAATTAAAACTTCTGGCTTGGCCTGAGCTTGGGTCTGTTCTGATCTTAACTCGGTCGTACTGGCCTTGATTATCGCGCCTTCTTCAAGTACTGTAAACTGCGGCAATAAAGTTCGCAGTTGCCGAATAACAACATCAACGGGCTCGTTGTCATAATCAATGATCCAGATATCCCACTTTGCCTCGAACTCAGACAAGTCTGGATATCTTTTGATATAAATAATAACGCCCTCGCCCGCCCGCAACGCAGGCTTTGCATCAACTATCTCAACGCTACATAATGCGCGGATAATCGGATCGCCGCCGATTAACTGTTCAATATCGGACGACGAAAAAATCACAGACAATCCTTAGTCTGACTAGTTTTCCATATGAAAAAAGGGTCCCTTTCGGGACCCCTTTATCTTAGCTAGTTAAAGCTCAGGCAGTAGCGTTCACGTTGGTCAGACGAGCAGCAGCGCGGCCATTGATCAGAGCCAAGCCACAGTACCACTCAACGCGGGTCACCAGGACAGGAGCGTCGGTTGCTTCACCCAGGTCACGCACCTGAGGGCCACCGTTCTGCAGGCCGGTCAGCAGATCGTTGCCGAAAGCCACCACATACAGGGACTGATCAGCAGGGTTGCTGTCCAGAATTGCCACGTTCTGATGATCACGATCAATCTCAAGCACGGGCAGGCCGCCGTACACGGTCTGCTGGTAGCCGAACTCATCGCGCATGATGTCGATCTGGCTGCTGTTGCGAGCAGCCTTCGTCAGAGCGCGACGAGCAGAGCGGGAAGCGATGATGTACTTGGTACCGCCTTGGGCATCCACAGCATCAATAACTTCATCCAGAGCACCGAGATCCAGGGCAGCAGCGCTGGAAGCGTTGCGGATCACCTGGGAGTTGGTGGCATAATCAGCGGCGGGCAGGCGGGTAGCCAGGCCATCGAATTCAGCACCAACGCTGTTGGAATCGCCGTTGACGAACAGAGCCTCGAAAGCCAGACGCATTGCGCGGGTCTTGGCTTGGATCTGGTAAGCGCGAGCCTCGGGACCTTCCAGGTCAACGATGGCGCGGTCCACCTTGATGTCACCACCGAACAGCTTCAGCGCTTCGCTGTGCTGCTTGACGGTTGCATAGCTCTCAGTGTAGCCATCGTTGAAGGCACGGAAGCCCACGTCGCCGAGGGACTCCTCACGCTTCCAGAACAGGCCGTTGCCTTGAACTTCGCGGAAGGGCAGGTTTTGCAGCAGAGGACCGGCAGCAAGCTCGGTCACAATTGCCAGTTCTTGGGGGTTAGAGGCGTGCTTTTTAGCCTCTGCAAGAGTAAGAGCCATTTCTCTCCTAGAAAATGATGAACATGAGGAAAGGTAAATCGCCTATTGAGCATCGCGCTCATTTAGCGCTAGACCCTCCCCGCTAGGTCATCACAACCAGGTCAGGGCTGGGTACTTCACCTTAGAATACCAATCTTGTAAAATTGACATTAAAAAACCGGCCGAAGCCGGTTGTAACAACTCAACCGAATGCTCGCAAGAACATTTCGTCTCGGCTGAGATTGCTCAGGTCTTCAGCAGTCATACCGTTCGAGTCGGTGCCGCCATAGCCAATACCTGCTCCAGAGCCCTTGTTACCCTTAAAGAAGGTCCCATAAATTGGGTGAGTTTTCAGGGTAGACAAATAATCTTCAGGATTGATGCGCTTGCCAGAATCGCTATCAAGTACAGGATCACCACTTGCATCAATTACAGTTACATTGCCGTCAGACTCAAGACGGAACGTGGTTCCGATTTGATTAAACAGCATATCAAAGAACGATACGCCATCAGCGGAATCGGTTCTGCCGCCAGCAGAGAAGAATACCTTCTCAAGTGCATACCGCTTGCGGAACTCTAGCAGTTCGCGCTGTGCGGAATCAGCTTTCTTGACTGCCTCTGCAGCTTGGGCTCCATACTTTTCTTCGAGCAAAGCAGTACGCTCATCTGCGGCAGCCTTCTCTCGTGCTGCAATAGCAGCCTCCTCCTGTAGTTTGCGATATTCAGCCGGATTGATCTCTGCAAACTTCTCCAGTTGTGCAGCTTTCTCTTTTACCTCTTTCTCGTAGATCTTACGGGATTCACGTTCGGCTTTTAGAGCCTTCAGCAAATTGGTAACTTCTTCTTCCGTGTAGCGCTTCCCATCTTCTTCAATGGGCGCAGTACTCTCGGTACCAGTAGATGCACTCGTCTCAAGTGCTTGCTGATTTTCTTCGGGCATTTGGAGCAGGCGTCACGCCTAAATTGCGCGTTAGTATGCCTATAACTTCTTATATTGGTCCTTAATTTTTTTGAGCATTTGCTGCTGTTTTGTTTTCTTCTTTGCTTGCATCCGAGAAATTAACTGCACCAGTCTTAGCTTCTCTTGAAGATACGAGTCATTGCTCATGGCTTTAGATCGGCGGGAGGGACGCCAAGCTCTAGTAATTGCTTTGTATAGTTGCCATCCCAAGCAGTATTTGCTATGTAATGCATCTGAGCTAATCCAAGGTAAAGCGGATGTTTGAATTTTGCTTCGCTATTTTTTTTTGGATCGATTGGCTCGGAATTTCCAGCAATCAAGCTCGGTGGCCAAAGACGATTATTCGATAGTTTTGTTTTTAATTTGTACGGTCTGAACAATTGTGCTTTTGATTGACTTAGATATGGATCAGTATAAAAGGGATCATTGTCATAGTTAAACTCAGGTATATTGTAAGGAGTCCAGGATCCAGTGAAACCGCTCGATACCCACTTGACGCCATCGACAAGCAAATCTTCATATTCATTATCTACTGGCTTTTTGTACTCTATGAATTTGAATTCTCTGTTATTTTTGGGCGTATTCCGCAGCACTTCCCTAACGGCGGAGATTTCGGTTTCATAAAATCCGGAATCGTACTCAGACTCAATAAGAGACGGGTTCTGGGAATGATAATATCGCCGCCCAAAGATGTACTGCAAATAGTTTTCAATGTAATCTTCTTGTTCCTGATCAGTTAACCAGAACCAAGAGAACAGATATTTTGCAACCCGATATGTCAAAGATATATTGGGATTTGAATTAATATCCGATATAGATCTAAACCAGGAGCCAGTCTCACTGTTTGGCGCCATAAATCTAATTTGTCCATAGTTAGAAGTAATAGGACCGACATCCCATGAATCATTATTATCAGCCGCCCAACTTCCCCTCCCTAGATGGTTGTACATCTTTAAATCGTTCATCCCCTTGTCTATGTAGTCATAGGCTCCTGGGTTTAAGCCTTGAAGGTAATGAATTGGGAATATGTCATAATCCTTATTGACAAAAACACTAAAGAAATCATAAGGCATATTATCTTTGTCTGTCTCAAATATAGCAAATAAATTCTTGCCCCATCCAGGGCATTGTGCATCCGGATTCGCCCACCAGTGAACGTCCGGCTGGTACACAAAGTTTTGGTAACCCAAAACAAAATCATCTTCCGTAAGCACGTCATCGTAATAGCTGTGCATCGGATATTCCCAAGTAAACCATGGGAAATACGTATATGGAGCAGCGTCCGGTGCCCTTTTGTCAATAAGCTCCCCCAGTTTATCAGGGACCGCTATTTCCCTAGCTTTTTTATGATTTACAACAAAAGCCCATTTCTCAGAAACCATCTCAGATCCACGACTCACCCAAGTGCTAGAGTATGGGACCAAAGCTGCAAGTTCCGCTTTTGTTAATATTTTTGTCGAATCACCTGGATCCATTATCCAGTAATATCCAGTGATTGGCTGCCATCCCGTTTCTGGTCCGCCTGGATACTTGTAATAAACTTTCGAAATAACATTATATTTATTTATGTCTTCTGGATCCAGGACTAGTTCATATGGGCTAGGGCAGCCAAGCCTTTGTGTTGTATAAACTGTATAATGCAGGGTCGACTTGCCTGCAATTATAGAAGTCTTGTTGTTTACAGGCATTCCTACGTAGAAGTGATTTCCTTCTCCAAGGTCAGTGCCATTGCTCAACGTGTCAAGGACGCCGATAGGAACCATCTTTCTGGTCCGACCAGAACCGGAGCTTAATTCGTCCGGGAAATACAAAGGCCAACAAAAATTATCAGGACAAAGACCAGGCGTAGGATTCTTCAAATAGACCGCTGGATCATAGGGAACGACTACAGCGTCATCCGGGATGCTATAAACTGTACCAAAAGAACCCTCGTAAACTTGTATATAATGCAAATAGCCGACAAAACTTGTAACCCCGCTGGGGACTCCTGAGCAAAAAGCTGGCTTACTTCCGCCGCCCTCGATAATATGCGTAGCCCAAGATGTACCATTTCCGCTTCCTACGCTGATCTGGAACCTATCAAGGTCGCTACTTCTCATATCATAATCTATATTGTCTCTATAGGTCTGAGTGTTAGCAGTGTCTTGGCTCGGACATAGGGAACGGAAAGTATGGTCAGTAAATATCCAATGCCCACACCCTTTTGATTTTGGACCGACAGGCCTTTTCTTGCCCTCCTCCGGATCTCTGACAGCCCCTTTCTGATTATCTTCTTTTGTTGCCGTTTCTTGCAGCTCTAATTCTTCAGCAGCCTCTTTTGCTACTTTCTTATCGTTTTTCTTTTCTGCATATTCCGCTCTAGTCTCGGCCTGTAGCGATTTCGCAGTATCCAGTAATTTATCAGTTCCTTCGATCTTGACAGTTATTTTTGTTGTCATAAATGCAACTTAGTCATCTACGATTAACTGAATCCTGTATGTCATTACTTGACCTGGCGCAATTGTAATCGTAGGAGATTCAGTTAAAACAGAATGTGGGTAAGTAGTATCGGCATAAGTTTTAACTGTACCAACACTGACAGCAGAACCAATATCAGCATTGACTTTGGTAAAAGTAAAACTCGTAGTAGTAGGCGCATCTAAGACAGTATAGACGCCATCATACACAGTATTCGTAGCACCAGAGATCACGACTTCGTCACCGGCAATTAAGCCATGGGCGGATGCTGTTGTAACGGTAGCAACATCAGAAGAGATCTCCGTATATGTAATAGTATTAGAAGAACTCTCTTGTTGAACGGCGACCACTACTGTATTGTAAGTGAACCCTACACCTGCCGGGGTCGAAGAGAATTCGGCATCAATAAATCCGCCGGTCGTGTCGATGCCACCTAGTTCATAGCGAGTGTCGGTTGTATCATACGCGCCAATATCGATAATCTCTTTATAGTCAGCGTAACCATTGCCTGTAATGGCTAATGTTTGCCAAGTTGCCGTAGGAGTAGAGCTAGTGTAACTTTCGGTTCCAAGCGTAGCGAGGAATACCCGAAGGCGCTTCCCTGCATATGCAGATAAAGCAACACGCTCAAGCTCTTTGGGACTAAAGGAAATTGTTAACGCCATAATTAAGCAATTGTCAGAACACCGTTGGTCTGATCAAGGTCAACAACTACCGTCTCTGTAGCTTGCAGCGTCACAGAAGCACCATAATCCCACCAGCCAATTAATTCCTTGCCAGTACTTGTGGAATTATATAAAACAGCATACCTCAGAGGGCCAATCGTACCTCCGGTCGCCGTCCAGGTCGGTGGATCTTGTAAGGTTAATTTATAAGTTCCGCTAGTTTGTGCGCTGGAAGTAAAAGCAGCAGTTGCACCGGTCAACGTATAACCATTACCAGCAGCAATCTCGGCGGGGCCAGTAGTTCCAGTAACGCCATCATACGCAGTATGGGTGCTCGCATTAGGAGCGGTATTCGTAAGATATATTTTCAGAACATCGCTCGACAGATTGTGCTTCTTATGAGCTAGGTCCTCCACAAAGCTGTGAAATTTATTAAAGGCAGCCATTGTAGTTCAAAAGCCGAGCTAACAATGCGCTAGTGTTCCAAGGATTTTAAATGAAATCCATCTGCACAGCGATCTGATCCGTCAGAACACTACCAGGGGTACTACTGCAACTCGAGCCAGCATTGTCTGTCCAGGAATATTTGCGCACACCAGTCGAGCCAGTCACTATATTCCTCATGGAACCTTGGGACGCGTAATTAGTTTGATTCTGTGAGGTGCAACTTTCCACTACGAGAGAATTCGTACCGTTCCATGTGAACGGTTCAGGAAACTCTATTGTTAGTACTCCAGTCGTCTCAGCTTTTGTGAATTCAACCGTTGACGCATCTGAATAAACCGTTGTCCTTGTGGTCCCCGATACTGGATCCACATTCCCGGAGGTGTTAGTGGCAGTCGTATGGAACAATCGAATGTTCATTCCTAAAATGGAATAATTTGGGCTGATAGCTCCAGTTATATACCATCTAAGTCTTACGATTCTGCCTCCTGCACGGGCGCCATTTGCAAGCATAATCGTTGGACTGTACAGGGATATGTGAATATTTCGCCTGTATCCAATATTAATCGGGGAAGCCTGGCCAACACCAGTCTCTGTCGTACTTGCCCAACCATAAGAGAACGTGCCTGGTACTGCCACAGAGGCAGCGCTAAAGCTAGTCACAAAAGAGCCAGTGTCGCCAAAAAGCTTAATAGGCTTAAGCGTCGCCGACGAGCCAACCAAGGAAAGACTTCCTTTTGCAGCAATCACAGCTCTTGTGGGGCGAATTGTAGCATCTTGACCGCTTGCTGACAGCGCAAGCGATGCTTTTTTGAACTTATAAGTCCTGACAGACGTAGATTTAACTTTTCCTACTAGGCTAACATTTTGCAATCTAGGTTTCAGGCTATAATTAAATCTGTATAACTCAAAATATGTCCGAAGCAATGCCACCCTAACAACCGTTTCATTATAAGGCAAGACCAAAGACGGAGCTTCGAGTTCTATTTCGTATACGGGATCGTTCCTTTCACTTAAAATTGATGTAAACAATAGACACAAATCTGGATTATCGACATCAAAATCTTCAGGCAGATCGGCGGAATCCGCAGGGATTGGCGTAAGATTGATCACCTCAGCGGGTGCTGGCGGCAACTGAGTCACCGTAGGGGCGACAGGGAACCAAATCTCTTCTTGCGGTGGAGCACAATTATCGCTAGCCGAACGCGATACGAGTACCCTGAGTCTGCTGATAACACTTACGTTAGTGATGCTCATTTTGAACCCACGCCTCCCCAGAAGAGAGCATCGCAACTAGCTATGATTCCTTGTGAATCAAACGCCCAACTCTGGGCGTTTGTCATGTACTGACCAACAAAACCATTTAAGTCTATATGAATAGGCGAGAATGGATAGCTGGGCATGTCTTCAGCTTGTATCTGGATGCTAACTCCTTTGTTTGAACCAAGCAATAATCTATTTTGCAATCTTCCATATCTTTGAGCCTTGAAAGGCGCATCTGAGGAGGATGAACTGTATCCGGCTTTGTAGCTTCCAAATATAACATCGTCCGAAGCATATGGCATTTGAAATTCCACAGCAGAAGAGCCCATGCCGGAACCTATTACATATATCAATTCAGAACTCTGTCCAATAGGCGCTCGTCTAGCATATGTTTCTGTGATTCGCTTTTTCTGAGACGGTCTTCTCTGTAGTCCAAATTCCCGTTCTGTTCTGATTTTTGTCTCTCCGCCATATTTAACCATTTCTTTTGCATCGTCAATAATGCTTAAAACAGAATCCTCATATGGATTAAGATTTTCATATTGACCAACCTCCTCGGCTCTTCTTCCTATTGAATAAGCTCCCTCTGGTGTTTGCACATAAGGAATATATTTATCAATCCTGGTCTTTGTTATTCCTGCCGCTGGGTCTTTCTCATAATACGTGAATTGTCTTGATATTGTCGTTCTGGTTGTTGGTAATTCTTGAATGTTTTTGAACCATTTTTCGGCAAATCCGCACGCTTGTACAATATCAGCAAGAGGGCCAGCCTCCCATTGCTCCTCTATTAAAACTTCAGAATAATCTTCTGGCTTTTCTTTGGGTGGCTTACATTCGTCTGGTTTACCTCGAGTTACAAGACTAGATCTTTGCTGTCCATAAAAAGCGTAAGGCGCACCATCCCCGAGATCTTCTTCCCACCAAAAGGCCCCCGATCCATTGTTCCAGCTAGTGCTATTGGCATACGTCCACCAAGTCGCTTTCCATGTCTGCGCAATTAAGCCATTCTGAGCCTCGAATCGGTACAGCGCTCTATCCCAATCATCATAAACAGTTCTTGTTGATGTCCATGGCACATACTTATATTCATCTCTATGTTTAACGTTTTCTTCGTCTGTCCACTCATCGTAAACTATAACTTCATCGGGATAAGATTCATCTAGTTCCCAATTTCTTCTGTAAATAAACTCCGGATCTTTATCTTCTTCATTCGGATCCGGCGGATTAAGCTGAACAGAGCTATACGATACGGTTACCGCATCGCCCGGAATATCGCTGGAACTAGTAGAAGATATATCGATTATCTTGTCTCTGTTTAATACTGGACCCCTACCGCCGGAGCCATTCAGATTAACTATCCGCAAGCTGCCAGCAGAATCGATATGTCCAAAATATCCTTCACTCTTCAATAAATCACCGATGATTGCCACGTATCCAGAGCTATAGTCAAATTCGTCATCAAGAAGGAAAGAATTGGTCAAAGGATTACTTGAATAACCAAGCCTCAAAGCTCTGCAACAATTAGCAAAAATAACCCTGGCGCTAGTGTAAGGAGGAATCCGGTAAGATTCCTCGCAAGAAAATTCAGGCTCAGGCAATGGCTCGGTCAAAGGCATTGGCTTCCTGTCCTGGTAAAGTGTTAATGTACAGCCAAGCTCAACCGATGTCTGCTGTCTCAGCGGGTCAGCAAAGCTACTTAGGACACGTAAATACCTAGGGATTCTGACAGCCTTTCCCTTTTTTAAATAAGCAAGCTCAATGACATCTCCAACTGCTAATTTATAAAGACCAGCCAACACAATGGATCCAGAAGTAAAAACAAGACCAGCATCTGGCAAATAAGAATCGCTAACTTCCCCGCTTATTAGTTCTCCAACACTGGAGACAACTTTTGCTCGGATATCAATGGTCATTTTACTTTTGCTCTCTGTAGCGAAACAATATAGATTGTCTGGGGAGCACCTGATACAATCCGACGCTCAGCGCTTGCGGTTGGAACGCTTATAGGAAACCAATCGCCTGCGCTAGGGGTTCCTCCTTCTATTGTAGTTTCAAACCAATTTCTTATCGCAGTCCAGCCGGCTTGGTCCGTTTCTCCTTCGATATCTTGGACTTCAACTGCCTCAAATGGACCGCTGATGTACGATTTACCAGATGCCGTCAACTCCATTGTTGGCACAGACTGGAACGTGTCGGGTGGTTTTTTCAGTGTCAAAACTGCCCCGTTGATTGTTATTGTGCCCAGATCAGGAGGGATGTCTCCCGCTCCCCCACTGTCGATATTCGACGCCACAAGGACCGCCAAGGCCTGTGCAGCATCAACGAGTTCTACTGATGCAGAAATATAAGACCCCGACTGATCAGGATCCCCCTGAGGGGCTCCTGAGAACCAACATGCAGCACTCCAACTTGTCCCGTTTACGTTGGCGCCGGATATTGTGACTGTAGTCCCTACACTATTGGTTACAAGGGGATCGTCTTCAAGGATTTTAGCATCCCTCCAAGCGTCGTATATCGATAGCAGCGACCCCCATTCTGCGCTGGTCAACAAACCAGTTACAGACCATTTCTTTGCAGTAAAACCTCGACGAGTATCTGTCTCGTCATAGCCAGAGGTTTGAGCAGTTAGGCGAGTAAAGCTGACACCTCCAATCGAAACAGTGCCACTTAAAGTTGTCGTTGCAGAAGAGCCTGTTGCTGTCGCTTTCAGTACAGCTAAAGCCTGATCTGCGTTTACAAGCTCTACGGATATCGCAATATAAATGCCGTCCTGTTCTCCTTGAGGAGCACTGGAGAACCAGCAAGCCGTATTCCAAGTAACTCCGCCAGCCCCAGTCCCGGAAAGGTTTACTGTTGTGCCAACATTATTTGCGATAACAGGATCTGGCTCTGTTATCCGAGTGTCACGCCATGTATCATATACTCCAAGCAGTGTAATCCACTCAGCAGGTGTGACTAATCCGCTTATCGCCCACTTCTTGGCTGTATACCCCCTAGGAGTCTCTGTTTCTTCGTAACCGAACGGTTGCGCCGTTAATCGATTAAAAGTAAACCCGCCAATCGAAATACTCATGACAGTCTGTTAATCATATTAACGTAAGCAGCGGGATTTGGATTTTTGACGTTTACCTGAACGTTCCAATCCTTGTTCACAAGCTTGTTAACAGCATGCGTTAGCTTTCCAAGCTGTATGGCTTGACCAGCCTGGTTAGCAGCGGCATTATTGTTCGTCTCAAGTAGGCCAGAAGCCTTCAGGGCCTGCGTAACTGCCCTTGCAATAGAAGCAGAGCTGGACATATTCGAGACAGCAGCAGAGACTCTTCTGGAGGCCCCTGAGGCCATCTTGACGCCATTGCCAGGGATGTCGAGACCGGCGGCTAAATGGGCAGGGATAACGGTGCCGCTCGAAGGTGCTCTCCAAAGAGCATTTCTGGGTTTGTTAATCATCGAGAGCCTACCACTGGCGGACAAGAATGCCTCCTTGCCAAGCTCGTTAACGCGATACAGGCTGCCAGAATCAACCGGACCACCTGCAAAGCGTCCTGGAGTCCCCACTACATTTACAGTAACTGTTGGATTCAGGCCGTCAAGATTAGACAGGGTTGAATAAATTGCGTCAGCTTCGGTGGATGCCGATTGCAGGCTACTGTTGAACGAAGAACCTGCAACGCTGGCTTCTTCTGCTGCTCCTGAGAAATTCGAGTCAGTAATGCCCTGAGCGCTGGTACTTGCGCCGTCCAATGCAGTAGCAAATGCGTCAACCCCTTCTGAGCTAAATTGCTCAGAGATGCCCTCTGCTGAACCCCTTAACTCATCAGCATTTTCCACCGCGCTCCCTAGCCCTTCTGCCGTTCCACCGGTTGCTTCTTCTAGGCTTTGAATGGATCCAGTTGCATAACCTACTTCGGTAGTTACTCCAGATATAGATTGGACTAGTCCATTGACGCTTTCAGAAGCAGCATTTACTGCGCCCGTCCAAGATTCAGCAATGTTGTCACCCGCTGTCGCTATATCTTGATTAACTAGGTCAACAGATGTTCCAATTGCCTCGACTGCCGTCGAAGTCCCGTAAAGACTGTTGTTGAGCTGCGCAGCCTGCTCGCTTCCGCCCAGCAGAGACTGCCCTATTTGCGCCGCACTGGTTGCTGCAGCCTCGGCTACAGGGGATAATCCGCCAAAAGTAAGGCCAAGTGCTTCCGCTGTTGCGGCCGCATCTCTTGTGCTGTAAGATACTGCCACAAGCTGGGCATTCATTTCACTTAATGTTTCTTTTTGAACGCCAAGAGAAGCGGCGGCAGACATAATAGCGCTTGGATTACCTTCTGCTAATGCCCTGTTGTATTCATCTTGTGCAACAGCGACTTGAGTCGTGGCCCAGTTTACGCCGTCAACTGCACTTTGATATTCCACGAATTTATCTCTAATACCAAGAATTGTTGAAGTAGCCGAACCTCCCCCCTGTACTTCCAGTTGTGCCACAACAGTCAAGGCGTCTGTGCTCTGCACAGCTTGCTTTGCTTGTTGTATAGAATTGTAAAGGTCAGTAGTTTCGAGGTCTGACCTAACTTGAGCAACAAGCCCAGCGCTTGGCTGATTCAAGGCAGATTGACCTTCCGCTAGGGTGGTATTCAATGAGTTAGGATCAATGTTAGCATTTACGTCAACATTAAAAGCTTGGTCAGCAGGAATATTCCTTACTTGATCTCCCAGAGCTTCGGCATTGCCAGCGGCTGTATCTAGACCCTGAGCAAACTGTCTTGTAAGTTGGATTGTTTGACCTCCAGCGCTGACGTAACCAGCGCTTTCTGTTACTATTCTTCTATAATTTGTAGCACCTTCGCTTATGTACGAATTCAATCCAAGCTGGGCAGCCTGAGCGTTTAATGTGTTTCTTTCTGCTGCTTGCTGATTTTCTAGAGTTTTTGTCTCTAGATCCTGTGTCTTAAGTAAAGTATTGTATCTGCTGACAGCAGAACTTACGCCTTTTTCAGCATAATCTACGTACTCCCCGGCTAAATCGACCAAATTACGAGCCGGTTCGTCGTCTGTCGGGTCTTCAGTGCCCTGCGCTTTCAAATAGTTCTGAAGAGCTACTTGTTCAGCAATTTTAGCCTCAGCAACCAACCGTTTTGCAGTGTCGATTGCTGCTTCAGCCTCGATCCTTTGACCTTGCTGCTTGAGCTGTAAGGTAGTTTTTTGTAAAGTTTGCTCTTCCCCAATCTTTGCAAGCTTATTTTGAATAGCTTGCTTTTCGATATCTCTTTCGTTTTCTTTTAGCTGCGCTATTTCTTCTTCTTTCTGTTTTATTACACCAGCGCCTGCTTTGCGCTCTTGCAGCGATTTCAGTTCTTCTTCTGCTGTTTTTATCGCAAAGCTGTTTCTGGACTTGACTACACCAAAGATCGAATCTTCTAGCGTAGCTCTTGATTTTGCAAAGTCAAGAAGCGCACCAGCATATTCGATTTGACTTGCGATATTCGCTTTGTCAATATCAAATTGGGCTTTGATTTTGACGATAACAGGGTTTTCTTCAATAAACTGCAGAAGTCCATCCAGGCCTTTGATTTTATTTTGGGTCTCTTCTGTTCCCTGCTCTCCAATTTTTGCAGTTGTCGTCTCTTCCTGGATTGTTTTTAACTGCTCTTTCAGGCCGGTAATTGTAGTAATAGCCTGCTCTTCACCAGAAGTCTGGAGCTTGGCGTCTACTACAATGCCTTTTGCAGCGGAATCCGCAATCAGTTTATCTCTTGCCGCCTCGAATTTTTTAATGTCCTCTTGGAATTTGTTCAGGGCGATAACTTCCTTTGGGTCAAGAGTCTTGCCGCTAGAAGCCGCCTTCTTCGTTAGCTCATTTCTGGTTTGTATTGCTTGCTGACGTAATGCATCCAGAGCTTTGACCTGACTTTCTACCTCCGCCTTGAGGTATGCTGCTTTTGACCCACTTCGGTCTTGGGCTGCGTTATATTCATCCAGTCTCTTGCGGGTGCCACTGATATCGCCCTGCAAGCTCTTGAAGCGCTTATTTAGCTCTGCTTTTGCTTTCAGTATCGCTAGTGCTGTGTTCATATCGGTCATGAACACAACGTCGACGACTACATCAAAGAAATCTCTCTTTCTGGGCTGCTCACTCAGTCTCTTTAATTCATTTGCAAATCTTTCTGCGTCATTTGTCGCATTAGCTGCTCCAGCACTGAATTGTGCAAATTCGGCCTTGATAGCCTTGAGTTGCTCGTCAAACGCTTCGCCTGCCTTAGTGCCATCCTCGCTGATTGTTTTGTATGCGTTATACGCATAAGCAACCGGGACCATGGCTGCGGCAAGAGCAATGGCTCCGCTGGCGCCTATCTTAAATCCGCCTGCTGCGCCTTTGCTGGCAGCTTCAATACCATCCAAAGAGGCTTCAACCCCTTTGTTTGCGATAATATTCTTGGCCGCAGCCATGGAGGAAAGATTGCCTGCATTTGCTTCTATTACCTTTGCCCTAGCAGAAGCAAGCGCTGCCGCCT
>Ga0196905_1000041_pt1 | contig 42358 bp, 50 predicted proteins | sample CB_VirMetaG_3_FD_169098 | JGI IMG/M metagenome (GOLD analysis project Ga0196905, IMG submission 169098) | Freshwater to marine saline gradient viral communities from Chesapeake Bay - CB_1508_1S Viral MetaG (v3) (version 3) | ecosystem: Environmental > Aquatic > Marine > Coastal | place: USA... | reverse complement strand
TCTCTACCAAACTAGTATGTTCAGATTGCGACGCTAGCTCAATCATATCATAGATGTGCGGCGTTGTTCGCAGAATAAAACCAACCGGACACTCGCGCAGCATTCGGTCGTTTTCGTTCTGCAACATTGGCGAGGTGTAGACGTAGGGAGGCCCGGCCTGGTTTAGATTGAACCCTGGCTTCTTGCATCCTCTTTTGAGACGCAGTGCGTCAGTACATTCTGAGCACGTTGGGCGATCGTGTCGGTCGCTGGTCTCGACCGCCCTTATTAGTTTTTTGATTCGTCGTCGTTGAGCATATTCCAGAAGTAGATCACCGCGCCTAAGTTGCTCGCAACGTGTCTCAGATTGCGCGTGAAGTTCTTAGATAGGAACTCAGGATCAACATAATCGACACCGTTGACCGTGACCTTTGGAATGTCTTGACCGAAATTGCGAATGTCCCTCAATCCGTAAAGGAAGCACATCCAACGCAGTTTAGCTTCGTCGATGTTATCGCTACCGATCCCACACTCTGACTCAATCTGAATCAGTTTGGCGGTAGGGATCACGCCGATCTCAAACTCTGTAGGGTCTGCGCCTTCTTTGAACTTGAAGTGATCTCGCCAAGCGCCGGGATTCCGCAACGCTTGTTCACCGTAACTTTCAATGTCACTTTGAGATTCATCTATGGCTGGATCAAAAGGAGAAACAACCGTAACTGATTGTTCCGGTAGAACTGGCTTAAACATAGTTACCTCTTAGGCTTAAAGTTTAAGTTCTTATAGCATTATGAGATGTGAAAAGCGAAGTCTGGAACCTTACTAACATTGTTAGTCTCATTCAATTTGCGACCAGCATCTTGCGCTTCAACCACGTTAGGCGCACCGACAACGCCGTCTAGGTCCGTAGGCGTTGGGGATTCAATCAATCTAGCTACAGGCAACCGAACCGCAAACGTTGAACCATGCGAACCGAAGACGACTGCGAAATCGTTTGCGGTTCGTTTTAGGAATTTGCCGTCCTCCGGAATGCTTGAGCCTTGCGCGTCTAACAACGTGTTGAACGTTGCGCCGGGTACGATGTTGCTAATCTGGAAACCAACGCGACCGTTGACGCCTTGTGATCCCTGTACTCCTTTTGCGACGACCTCAGTTCCCGGCGTTGCGGTTAGTCCGCCGATATCTGCGGCGGTGCCGTCAAGATACGCGAGTCGGTCCTGTGCCAGAATAGGAGCGACGGTGCTGTAGCCGCGAACGTAGCTGCAACCACTTGCTTGAATGTTTCTGATCCAATGGTCAACTTGAAACTCGAACGACATGGTCGGCGCTGCGCCGTCGTTCAGTGTCACATTGCCCATGCAGCCCGTGATCGTGTGTCGTACTGAGTCAACTTCATATTCAAGTGTAACGCCGTACAGATCACCGTCTGTCGTAGTGCTGTACATGCGACTCAAATTGATAACATCACCGCTTGCTGGAGCTACTGGTAACGCTGGGCTAACGGTCAAAGTAGTATTGCCGCCGCTCGATGAGATCGCAGTAACAAACGTTGCGTTCCCGTTATGAATCACCATCTGGCCAATCTTCGGAACATCTGTCGTCCCGGTAAAGACGATTGAAGTTGTGGTTCCTCCGGTTGTCGCAGTTTGACTCTGGGTGATTGTTTCTTCTAGTCCGCACGCTTCAAGAAGCCCACCGACGTTGCTTTGTTGTGGTTTGTTGCCGCTTGAAGCAAGCGAACCACTAGGTCGGATCGGTAGACTAAAGCTAAACGTTCCAGACCTAGGACCCACAACGCCGTCGCCTTTTGAGAAGTTCACACGATTTGTTCCACGTGGAATGTACTCTTCTGCGACGCCCGCGCTAATGTCTGTTGCGTCAATTGCTTTGCGTAGCAAATAGACATCGCCCGCCGAGCTAGTTGAACCCCAACCAATGGGCAAGTCTGAAGCATCTACGGTGAAAACGCCGGTCGCGTTAACGAAGCTAGTAATCTTAAAACCGGATCTAGCCGCTGAGTTAGCAGTACCGCCGTTTGCTGCGACTAGCATGTAACCGACCCAGAAATCATCTGGCTCATTTCGATTCGTGTCTACACACTGATTGCCTCCCGCACTTGTAGCAGTGGCAACGACAACCGGCTCAGGACTTAGCCAAAGTTCATACTCTACGCCTGACGCAATTTGAGCCGTGAAGCCGTTACCCTCTAGTTTGGCCGTTGTGCTAGATCCCGTGTAGTCTACGATCCGTCGCCATTCCCCTTTTGCGTCACCGCTGAGAATGTGGATCCAATACTTCCCATTCCACACGTTGTCGGTCGCACCTAGTTGATCGTCGATCAAGGTTGTCCCATTACTAGCGCCAGAACTTGTCGCCGTTGACTTGCGTTGAAGTTGCCACACGTCACCTTGAACCGAAGTGTGCGGAACGTATGCAAGTTGAACTTGATTGCTAATGCGTGAAAGAAACGTTGTCATAATGAGAACCCCCTAAAGGAATACCGAGAAAACCCGGTAGCGTATGTTGTAGCTATCTGAGACGACCACGATCTTGTCTGTTTCTGTTTCGACTTCGGGCGCGCCTTCTGTACCGTCTAGTAGTTGTGTAAACGTTCCGTCGCGGTGTGTTGGTCGTGTCAGAATGCTTCGCATCAAAAGCGCGTTCTCCATTGCACTCTCGATGGTGTCTCTTGATCTTGATCTCTTTTGTAGTCTCAATCTCAAAACGAGTTCGCTTTCGTAAGTCTCAACGCCGCTTCCATAGAAAGGGATCCGTGTTCCCGCTCCTAGTTTCAATTCGAAAAACCGATCGAATCCGCTTCCTATTGTAGACTCATCTGACAGAATATCCAAGTTGTCAGGAAAGCGTTTAAAACCCTGTAAAGGAACGAAGGTGTCATTCTCGGACACGGCATAGTCAAAGGCGGGTAAGGTAAATGTCTTCCCGCTATTATCCCAGTTTGAGATACGACGCGCTGCGCCATTGTTGTTTCCGCTGGTAGACATTAGAAAGAAGCGCGGCGAATCGTTCTTTACCCAGAAGTCTGTCGCATAATCGCCAGACGCAAACGGGATCGAGGTTGTAGACCCCGCACTGCTGGCGGTGATTGTGGTCCCTCTCAAATCGAGATTGGCAAAGTTCGTACCGGGGATCCCATTGTAAGAATCCCCCGATCCCCGGTACGAGTTGCCGCCTTCGATCACGTCCGCGTAGTTATCGAGGATCGTAGCCGCTGCGCTACGGTGTGTCAGAATAGAACTCATGTCACTAGCCTGACCTCTTGAATCCCGCCCATCTCCGCGCGTTCTTCGCCACCTTGCGCCTTGTCATACTGAATCGAATTGAGAACCGCGTCGAATAGTTGATCAAAATCGCTGCGGTATAGATCGTGGCGTTCTAGATCTCCCTTGTTCATATAGATACGTGACAAGATATAGAACCGTGCGCAAGTTGCGACACGCGTGTTGTCTAGGATCATGTTCTCTAGAAGCCGCCCGTCTTCAAGAACTTTAGACTCAATCCGTGTCTGTAGTACATCGCGACAAGACTCGATCAACTCGCTGAAATCTTCGTCGCCGTCGTGTGTCATACCTCGGATCGAATCGTCAAAGGCTACAAGTTGATCGTATCCGATATTGAGATCAAGTAGATACTTGGCAACGTCAAAGACCAATTGTCGCTTGTAGACTACACCGCTGTAGGTGATCGCTAGATCTGCCCGGTAGCCTTCGTCCACTGGATAGTTAGCAACCGTTGTTGTGTCTGGCGCATATTGCAACACGCTACCGCTCAACGTCATAGACGCCGCACTAACCACAGCCGCGGTCGATCCCGGTTTGTAGATTGTGATCGTGGCGCTCGTTGGTGTCACTTTAGCACCGTCCAAGACTAGTTGGTACTCTAACTTGTTGTCGTCGTTGTCGTCGTTGTACCGGACCTTTTGCCGTCTCAGATTGCGTTGCTCGTATGCCATGACTAATCCTACAGCTTGATTCCCATTTCGAGAAGGTGTTCGAGCGCCGACTCGTGAAGTTTCGACGTCGCTTCTTTGCGTAGCTTGTCCATATCACACAAATGACCCGGACATTGCTTTTTCAAATCGCTACTTGAACCCGGTAGTTCAGTGTGTCCGTGAATCGTAAACCCCATTCTAAGCATAGCTACAGATAGATTAACGAGCGAATCCCATTGTGCTTCTGTCGGTTCGTGCTTGGTAAAGTCTCCAATCAAAGCAACAGAAACGCTTGAAGAGTTCCAACGCTTTGCGTGTGGTCCCGTGTCCGTCATTGCTAACGCTTGCTCGATCGTTCCGTCTTTTCTGATGATCCAAGTATAGGGTTGTTGCCCAGAGGTATAGCTTCCCGCGGCATGTTTGCTTGTGTCTCGAAATGCGGCAGCGATCTCTTGAGCCGTTTCGCCTAGGCTGTCACCGATACGGTGAACGACGAACTTCTCGATTCGTTCAATTGTGCGCGGCTTTGGTTTGCCGTCGTCGCATTCTGCGATCTTATTGATTACAAAGTTTGCCACGTTCTCACCTTTTCGATTTCTTACCAACACACCGCCAACGCTTGCGGCTTAGTCTCAGTGGCGAATTGGGATCTTTCGCCGCGCTTGGGAACTTCTTCATTTGAGCCGCTGACCTAGCGCAATAGGCGTCGCCCTTTGCTGTGCCTGGTCTCACTCTAGGACCGCCGCCTTTAGCTTCCCCCGCTTGTCCGTAGGACACCTTGCGGGTTCTTCCTGTTTTGGGATCTTTGACTAGCTTTGATCTAGCTTTGCCCTTGGCTGGTTTGCGCGCTGCCATGCTACCACCTCACCTTTAGTCCGGCCAAAGCGGACCAGTCGGAGGCCGACGCCGCTTCCGCTTTTGCGACGAACGAAACGGCATCGTTGATCCTTGCGCTAGCATTGAGAACGCCGCGCAACTTATCATCCCGGCGAGCGATGCCGAGAGCAAGATCAAGCCCGTCGCTTTTTGGAACGCTCGCCAACGCACCGTTTACTTGTCTTGTGAGTTGGCTTGCTGCTTTCCCACTTGAGCTACCGCTTCCGCGCCAACAAGTGACGCTTTGATCTTGGCTCGACTCGCAGCATAGGACGCGCCGCAAACCGCGCTCAGAATACCGCCAACAAGCGTTAACCACTGATTCTCACCTTGCGATTGTTCAAGCGTTGCTATGATTAGACCGCCAAACATGCCGATCGCATTTAGCCAAAACTCACTAGACTTAAACCCCGCAGTCTTATTGCGTATCATTCTGAACTTCCTTTCCCTTGACGCTTGGCATGTTCCATCCCTTTCTGGAATGCAATGTATTTGTGAAAGTCTTCCCGAAACGAACAAAGGTCTCGATGCGTCCTAGCCATCTTGTCTCGCATTTCGCTAATGTCTGACTCCATGCGATTGATCTTCTCTTCTACGACAGCCATACGGTTGCCCGTGTTTTTGACGTTGTCGTAGACGGTACCGCCGTTAGCTTTGGCTTTGCGCGTCTCATAAACGCGCATAGCCCAAAGCAGGCTCATAGTGAGAACGCCGGTGATACCGCCTGACGCAAGTGACTCTTCCATCTTACGGCTCGTCATCCGGTGGTGTGATATTACCCGCCCACTGTGCCGCGCCTTCTTGGCTTAGAAGTTTGTAAGCGTCTCCGCTACCACGTAGCGCGCGGAATTGATCGAGATCTTCGCCCGCGTTCAATGTGCAATTTGCGAACTTAAAAATCTGTAGAGTGCCGTCTGATGCCCCTAATGCGCATTTAGAGCGGTTAAACTCCGCCGCCGTTCGGTAGGTTGGATGCACTATCACCGGAGGCCCTTCCGGGTCCGGATACGTCTCATAATCATAACGAGTCACGGCAGCCGGTAAGTCGTTGTCGAGATCAACAACAGGCAAAAGAAGATAGGTCCAACTACTCATTTTCTAATCCTTTTATGAGACGAAGGTCGGAAGAATACACTTGCTTAATTTCGTTGGCGGACAAAACGCTCTGATAGATACGTAAACAGGCAATCGCCGCATTAGCTTGCTTATCAGCGTTGCCGGGGTCGTACCCAATCGCGAACTCGCTAGGCGTTGGCGGAGTGTTGAAAGATGACCGCGTGAAGGACAAATCAGGAGTGCCATCAATATAGGTTTCGCCGGTTGCCGTTGTTGCATCAAGCTGAATGGTCCATGCGATGTGATGCCATTCCGAATCCGTAACAGTCCCGCTAAATGCTCTATCTAAAATGTTTGTGGTGCCGTCTGAGAGCACAATCTTGTACTTATTTGTGCTGCCTTCGTAGAATGTACCCCATTCATTGACGCCGGTAGACGTGGACATAATGACCGCCGCGTCGTCATTGGTCGATTGGAGTCGCACAAAAGCACAGAGTGTGTATCCGCCGCCAGTTGTAGGCAAGAGGCTAGAGTTTGCCGCAAGCGTAGCTCTTCCGCTGCCTGGGGCATTCAAAACGCTCACACCCTTCCGTTTCATCGAGAAGTCACCGACGATAGTCGAGCCGCTGGCGTTTTCGGGGAAGGATGCGGCGACAACAGAACCCGTCAATGTAGCGTTAACACCGTTACCGCTGTAGTCCTTAAAACTCGTAAGGTCATCACACTTCCACCAGCCCTTGAGATTCGCAGATTGAACCGTCGATACGTCCATACCCTGAACGCCGGAGTTGTACAGAGAAGCCACCTCAGGGTCGCTCAACTCCACGTCCCAAATTGCGCAGTCGTTTAGGAAGCCTTGCGTGTGGTTGGCATAAACCGGATTGCCGCCGATTGAGACACTGGTACTTGTTAAATTGTAAGCAGCCATACTAATGTCGTTGATGGATGTATCTTCAACGCCATTGATAAAGAAACGCACATAAGGCGCAGTCGATTTCGTCATAGCGACAACGTGATTCCATTCACCATAGCCACTTAATTGAAGACTGGAGTACGCTGCAATTACACCACCTTGCAAGGTGTATAGTTTGTTATCCGAGTTGTTTTTAGCAATCCCGAACCAAGCGATTGCAGCGGCACTTGTCCCCTGGGTGAAAATGTATTGGTAATTTCCGGTGCTCTCCACCATCACCCAAGCCGACATTGTGCAAGTAGTGCCGGGAGCCGCGCCAAGGGTTGCGTCTGCTCTGGTCGCATTGTTCTCGAAATATACCCGCGTCGCACTCTGCTGCAATCCCAATTGCGGACACGGTACGGGTTGAGCGAAGGCCATCACCGGAGAGCCACCATATTCACCATTTACACCTTCGACGCCTTGGTCAATCTCATAACGCCCGCCCATGCCGCCGGTGTCATTGTATGCACAGAGCGGATAATGACGCCGTAGGTTGTTGGCACTTACGCCGGTAGGGATTATCATTTCGGGATTGTGGTATAGCTCGCGAACCTGGTCTTGAGTTAGCTCGACGTTGAAGATCTTAAAGTTTGAAAGCTGACCGTTGAAGACTTGAACCGGTGCATTGTTTCGAGCGCCTATGCAAAGCTCGCTACCATTTGCGCCAGCTTGCGGAGGGCTTATGGTGTCATAAAGAACCCCATCAAGATAAGCCTTGATCGGTCCGTCGGTATCATCCGCAATGCCCACAAAATGATGCCACTTACCGATTGTCAAATTCGTTATGGGAATGAGAACAGCTGCACCTTCGCCGTCGAAAGTCAACCCTTGTGCTGTGGTAATAAACAAATGGGTCTCACACTCCGGGCGATCGGTGACTATTTGCGTCCTATTCTGATAAATAAAAGCCGGTATGGAAGTTTGATCGGTGTTAAACCAAACTGAGAAACTCGCACGGTCTGACCGGGTTGTATAATTCTTATCAACGCCGGTTCCCATATCGAGAAAGTCAGTTGAGCCGTCGAAGTCAACGCACCTGCCCGTATACACTCGCGCCATTGCCGCGCCGCGTGCCAAATCGAGACCGCGTGGGAGTTGGGGGCGGTTGACGCCAAAGGATACCGAGCCGGTTAGTGTAGCGTTATGGCTACCGGTCGAGTCGTTGAAGTCTGCCGATAGTGGGTAGAATGCTTCCACTGTAGAGATTGCGGCATGGCTCGCATAATCGGACGCACGCATTACTTGGCGTACTTGGGCTTCGGTCAGGCTTTCGGTGAATAGGCAAGCGTTGGCGATGTAGCCTTCCCAGTCGTTTCCGCCAGTATTCCAATCGCCGATCCTAATTTTAGACGATGCTGATGTGACGTTAAATACCACTGAGTGAGAGTTGGTTACATCGATCCCATCAACAAAGAGTTGAGAGTTGCCCGCACCTGACTTAATCACCGATGCCACATGATACCATCGAGCAGAATCACAAGTAACCGATGACGACATAGAGCCCGAGCCATTGTAGCAATAAAAGCCTGGGTTCGCGCCGCCAAAGACTCCGATTGATGCAATGTGAGGAACCGGAGCGCCAGTGTCGCCTACTCTGAAAGCATACTTAGACGATCCGCTGGGATTAGGATTCAACCAAACCCAAGCCGTCAACGTGAAGGTGTCACCAACCGCCAAGTCTGAACTTGCTGCGGTTTCCGCATAATCGGACGAACCATCGAAATAAACCGACCCGTCACCTACAAAAGTAGGCTCACTCCGAAAACCTACATCCGCCGTCAATCCGCGCTTTGGATAGCTCCTGGCTATGTCTTTGGGCATTACCATTTTAAGACATATCCGATCCGACTAAGTGCCCGTAGTAGATTGTCGCACCGTCATTCACAGCTTCAAGCGCAATGCGATCAACCTCGCCGACCGCTGTCGAAAGTGTTGGCGCAATATCGGAATCCCACTTGATAGTTGCTGGCCACGTAATCGTTTTGCTACCGCCCGTCCCTTGTACGATATCGAGAATCACCGACTTCCCTTCATCGGTGTCTGGTCCGTTTGAAAATGACAACGAGGTCACAGACGCATTCAACGTGAACTCTTGAAAGTATCCGTTGTCAAAGTCTACGGTCATAGACGATCCACTGATTGTCTCAGTATAGAAATCAGCGGTTCCCATTTTGCCACCGCCTGCGCCGCCTTCTGTTGCGTCTGCAAAACCTACCATCACAAGGCTCCTAATCTGACACGCACAGTTGCCTTGTCACTAGAACTAGGCGAGCCCGTCGCAATTAGAGACGAGATGCGCACTTGCTCACAGTTGATCGGAATGTTCACCGCGTAGTTCGTCGATGAACTAGAAACCTTTGTGTAGGTTGCGTCTGATAGTGTCACAACGCCGGAAGCAATCGCGGTCGTTTGTACTTTGTGCCACGTGGAACCATTGTCTTCGGTTGTCTCGATTTGAAAAGTGACACCGGTTCCCGCTGATCTAGTGTACTTGACGAAGATTGTTAGTTGGTCAAAACCACTAGTCGCAAATTGATTCGAGTTGGTCGAGCTATTGATCGCGACGTCGTCAAGTCCGAGTTTCGCCGCGCTGATTTCTTGTTGACGGATCGCGCCCATTACATTTCTCCAAATGCGAAAAGAAGAACGCGCCCCGTTTCCGAGGCGCGTCTCAATATGAACCTTAGCTTGGGTTGTTACCGAATACCCATCGCCAGTCTTTGAAGCCGTATGAGTTCCGGTAGTAACCACCGACGCGGCGTGTACCTGTGAACAGGTTACCGTCGCCGAACTGCTCAAGCGGTGTTCGCTGATACCAGATCAAGTTCTGTTTCATTAGGCGACTGTCCGCCATGAACCATGCGTTGGTGTCAGTCAAGAAATCCCAAACTGCGAGATCGAACCGTCCGTTGTAGAAGTTCGCCACGCCTGCGTTCTTTTCGACTACGGTTGAACCGGTAGAACGAACAATCTCAAAAGCGGTTTCTTCTAGGTCTGGTGGAACGATTAGCATATCGGGACGAATCGCCAACTTCTCTCCGCGATAGTTGGTAAACTTTCGCATGTTCAAACGAGTGGTTTGAATTCCTGAAAGCCCACAAGTCTCAGTGCCTGTGTTACTTTGAGAATTACCGCCGTCGCTGTTGACGTGCGCTGCGTTGCAAAGTGACTTGCCGTCTTCGCCCTTGTGACTAGCGCCAGCAAAAGCATCGTTGAACACAGTCGCAGCGGTTTTCTCCATAGAGTAAGCCGCCATGATCCCAAGTTGAGATCCAATCTCTTGAAGTACTCCGTACTCTTCGTCGTCAATCAGTTCACGTTCAACCGCGACTGATTTGCCATATGACTCATGTACGAAGTCTTTCTCAAATTGCTCAGTAATTTGATCTTCCGCCGCTGCTTGTGTGCGTTGCTTGACTTGGTATTCTCCAAGACCGCCAACAGAAGCAGATCGCTCACGACGTCGGTTACTTGTCCGAATATCGTACAGCATTGGATACATGTAAGGTTCATCAAAGAACGACTCGAACATGACTGAGGAAACGACCTCATCAAGAACGAAGTTCATATTTGCGCTGGTAATTGTAGCCATCTCTTAGCTCCTCTCAAATTGAGTCTTAACCGAAGTTGATTTGTCGACCGACAGGCAACTTGAGATTCTTCAAGAAGTCCGCCGTTTCGCGATAGTCGATGCAAACTGAGATCGGCCCGTTGTCCGCTCCGTCGTCTGTGTCAACTTTGGTTCCGTCTGATGAAATGTCGCAGCGTCCGAAGAAGCCAACGCCAAAAGAACCGACGCCGGTTTCACCACCCAAAATGATACACTTGCTAGAAGCGGTCAAATCAGTCGCAAACTTACGCGCCAAAGTGCAAACGCCTGTGCCATTTGCGTAGTCGGTGATCACGTTGACTTCACCGATTCCCGGTCCTTCGTAAACGTAAACCAACGCGCCGTTTAGATCATCGTCTGCGCCGGTCTTATCGCCCGCTGCCAAAGTGAGACTTGGCGTTGCTGACGAATAAGCAGACACAGTGATGTCTAAATGGTTCTGGAAAGTTACTTGAAACAACGGTGTTCCAGCACTCGCAAAAAGCTGCACGGGAATCAGTGTTGAATCTGGGCTTTCTTCAAGTCCGTACTGATAACCAGTCGGAAGCGGGAAAGCGACGCTAGTTGCTGGCGTGGTTACCGATTTGGTACACACACCGATCGCTGCGTCTCCAGCCGATGCAACAGCGGCAACGCCGTTTGTGATCTTAATTGCGTCGCCACGGGTGAACGTGGTCGCCGCTGTTCCGGGAATGAGTAGAATCTCTTCCGCATCTAAATTGCGGTAGGATTCAAAGCCTTGGGTGGCAGTTGCAGTCAATGCCATTTTGAAACTCCTTATCTACGGTTGTAGTCTCTACCTAAAAAGTTGTCCGATTCGCAAAACCAACATTCTGCTAATTCGGAACTATCTTCAATCGGAGCCGCGCATTGCTGGCAGTATATAGACCGTGTCTCTGTCTCAGTGTTCACGTCAGAACAAGACACGCGATCCGGTTGATATAAAGGCTTGTTCGCATATTGCGACGGATAGATCTCCCGCACGTTGGGTTCCAGTCTACCGACTTTGCAATATCGAACAACCTTGCGAACCATGGTTTACCTCTTCACAAACTCTTGTGCTGAGACGTTAGTGATCGGTTTCTTTAGCATCCTAGCATACATTTCTCGAACTGGGACAAAGAATTTCGTCTGTCCCGACTCAGGGTCCTTTCGCACACTGAGACTTCTTAGCATGCTATCATCACGCATCAGGTGTTCGTCAAGGATGCGGCTAGCTTGCGGTGTTGGCTCATAATCATTTCGAGACGGAGCACGACGCATCCCACCGCCAACAGGTGGCGGCGTTGCAATCTGCGCTTCTGCCTCTGGCGTTGGTTCTGGTTCTACGTTCTCAAATTGCGCAGCCTCTTGATCAACCAACGTTGACCAGTCTTTGAGATCTAGCTTCTCGCGCAACGGCTCAAGCTTTGCGCGGTTTGCTTCCGGCAGATTATCAAATCGAGATGCGACACGACTTCGCTCTGCTTGCTCAACTTCAGCAAGTTTCGCTTTGAGACTTTCAAGTTCTGCGTCTTTCTTGCTTAGTGTGTCGCTCATTTGCGATTCTAAGTTCCTGAAGGCTTCTTCTTTTTCACTTTGCGATTTGTTCGCCGTTTCTAGTTTGCGCGTCTGTGATGATAGTTCATCGACGCGTTGTTCGCTTTCGCGCCATTTGCCGCGATAGTAATCTAAGTCTTTTTCAATCTGGGATTTTGCGTTGCCTTGCTCGCTCATGTTCCCGCCTCCTAAGCTAGAATGTTTGGATCACCCGGAAGGCGATCTGTTCTCATGTTGATATTCGCGCCGCTCTTAATCAGTGCGGCTCGCTTCTGTTTCGCGCGGTTCTCTTTGATCACGCGTTGTCGTTTCACCTTGGCGTCTTTGTATTGTCGCGAATTGAAAAAGTCTTTCTTGCCGCTTGCGTTCAATCCGTCCGGCATGGTTGGCATAGGAGGAAGCTTCTTGCGTCCTACCGTATCGAACCGACCGCCGGAAACCATTGGATTTACTACGGTTTCTCCCATGTACGGGCTAGGCAAACTGAGACAACGCGACAAGGTTTGCTCTGTCTCACAATGCGAGCAATCATCGACAATGGTCTTAGGCGGCTTCTCGCCTTGCGGGAACTGGACCACGTGTTCAGTTACGCCGTCGCACTTTGAACATTGCCAGTCGTAGTTTCTAAACATCGTGATCCCCCACGGCATGTTTTACCCTTGCCCGTATAATATCACAATAGGACGGTTCGCGCTCTATGCCGTAGCATGAAAAGCCCTCTAGCTGTGCTGCGACAAGCGTTGTGCCGCTACCGGCAAACGGCTCTAAGACCTTGCCGCCCTTTGGCGTAATGAGACGCAACAACCACCGCATGAGGTTAACAGGCTTCACGGTTGGGTGATGATTCGCAACGTGCGACGCGGTTCGTCCAGCACCCGCGCGCGGGTTGTTCATACCGGCAGATCCCTCTTTGCGACTCACTGCATCAGCACCACTCATTCCTTGGAGATCATCGCAGCCTTCTTCTTTTTCGTTTCGCGACGGCTTTGGGCAGTAGTAAATGTTCGCTGGCCAACGTCCATTCTCTTTGAACATATCGTAAACCTGACCCGGTGCGGTTGATCTCACATTGATACTTGGCGTGCTTTGTTGCCGTTGCTTTGCGTCTAGGTCTTCATGTCCTTGCGGACCGGGCCACGCTGGATCTCCAAATGGGATCCGCGTTGCGTCTATGTTCAAACCACCGACGCCCCATTTTGAGAAGTTATCGACAAGCGTACCCTCTAGCGGTTTGCGTGCTAGGATCGCGGGTTCTTGCGCTGGCTTCAAAGCAGTCCCCCACCCGTTCCATTGTTTCGCAAGATCGGACGCTGGCGCTGTGATGCTTCGATCTTCGCCGTGTCCGTACTTACCTGAGCCGCCATGCGTGCCCGGCTTCGGTCCTGTCTTAGTTTGCAAAACCTCACGCTCCGCGCCTACAGACGCGTCAAACGCTTTTGAGATGTCCATTGATTTCGGGAAGCCTTGCCATTGAAGCCACGATATCAAATCGCGAATCTCAAAACCCGCGTCTTCAAGTGCGACGGTTAGACGGTGAACGGTACGCGTTGCGGCGAAAGCTACGATATGTCCGCCAGGTTTCAAAACGCGAAACGCTTGTTGTGCGAAGTCTGAGCCAGGTACGGAGCAATCCCAGCCCTTCCCCATGAAGCCGATCCCATAGGGAGGATCGGTGCAAATTGAGTCGACAGAGTTGTCAGGGAGTTGTGATATCGTTTCGATACAGTCAGCACAGACGACCGTCTGTGAGCCTATTTCGATCACTTCCCCTTTCTGAGTTTGGGCTTGTACGATGTCGGGGCTTTGGTCCCAGTCTTCTTCGATCCCATTTTGGTCGTCTTCTTGGAATGCTTCGGCATCGTCTAACCTCTCATCTAGATCTGAGATCAACGCGTCAAGGTCTGACATCTCAAACCCGGACGCGTTGAAAAGGTCTTCACTCTCTATCTGTAGCGCGTTGAGTTGCCGAAGCAAACCCTCTTGATCCCATTCTGCTAATTCAGCGGTTCGGTTGTCTGCTATCGCATAGGCGATAGCTTCCGCGCCTTCTAGTTCAGATCTCAAAACGCGAATGGTCTGCCAGCCTAACGCCTTAGCCGCTGCCATGGTTCCGTTGCCGGCAAGCACGACACCACGACGATCAACCAAGATCGGTCGCTGTTGACCAAACGCGTTCAGGCTATCCTTGATCGCGTCAATGTTGCGGTTGCTGTGTCTGCGAACATTTGACGGATCAAAGGATAATTCTGAAATTGAGATTTCTTCGATATTGTTCAAATCTTACGCTTTCTAGGTAGTCCATGTCGATATTCGACTTGTTCAGTTTGCGACTCTTCTCCCGCTTCAGAAACTGGAGTTTCGTCTTGAGATTCAACATTTTCACTGTCAGCCATCATTAGTCTCCCTGTTAGCTTGTCCCATAATGCGCACGGTACGTCTACCCTCGCTAGTTTTCATTGCCTCATTTACCGCTTCTTCTGACTTGTCGAGGTTCGTTTGTGAAACTCGACGCCTTGTTTTCTTGCTTCCTTTGAGTCCTGTTGCTGTTTCTAACTTCTCGCGGTAAAGCGGTTGTTGTAGTTCAGATTGAGATTCTGCCATTGAGACCGGAACCAAACGACACTTGCACGTAGAGTCCCAACCTTGCAATTGATGGATGGTGTCTGGCGTCTTTCCCATTTCGCGCCACTCTAACATCGACCGCGTTTGACCGTGTAGAGGTAAGCAGACGTGACACGTTTTCATGAGTGTCGCGATCCAAGTGTATTCAACGTTACCAGCGATCGCCGCTTCTACTTGTTCGGATAGTTCGGGATCTGCGTTAGCTAAAGCCGATTCTGCGACTTCTTCAATATCTAGATCGCGTAGCAATTCGCGAACTTCTGGATCACTCACTAGGTAACTAATCGTCTCGCCTTGTCGTTCCGCTGCCATGACTGACGAACGCGCCGCGCCTACCATGCTTCTTACGTACTTTCCGAATATGGGACCGTCGTTTAGAAGGTCTTCTTCAAGTAGACTCATCAGCACGTCTTCACTCATTCCCGATTGAATAGCGCGGCGCATGAAGGTTTCAACATCGATCCCACCTTGCGAAATCGCACGCTCGACCAACGTTTGAAAGATTTCGTCGTATCTTGCCACGCTTTACCTCGGTTTCTTGTTGTTGATCTTCTTAGCAACTCTGTTGAGCGACTTCTCAATCTGAACCATGTACAACTTAGAGATCGCTTCCATTCCCTTTTTAGAAACGGCAAACCATCCAGTGTACCCGCGTCGCTGAAGTATCAACCCTATGTCTTTTGCGTCTTCATTTGAGAAACCTACGACAACACCCGTGTAGCCTGTTGTAGAGCGGGTTTTAGTGAAGGCGATCGGTCGGTACGATCCGTTGCCTTTCTGAATGAACCTATGCGAAATAGGATCATCAACTAATGACCTAGATCCACGTTGAAGTCTTCTTTTGCGATCAAGCGTTGTTTGAGCGTTACGCTTGATCGGTGATCCGTCCGCTTGTTTACGGTTTACGATGTTCGAGATGATAGAGCGTTCTGCGACTTTGGCAACGCGAATCCAGAAAGGCGAAGGGAACGCCAACAACGACCGCGCCTCTAGTTCAAGTTCATTTGTGCGAACTTCTATCTTCATCTGTCGTATCTCATTCTGAGTCTGGCGAAGCTTGCGCCGGTCTCATAGGCTTTCGTTGTCAGATCTGTTAGTTCTTCCTCTACCGCCATCGCAACTTGCTCCATTGCTGAAGTCACATCTCCGGTATCTAAAAGCGCCTTCTCAATTTGCTCTTTGATCACACGCTCGACGATCTCTTTCGATTCGTCCATCAAGTCTTCTAGGATATCGACTTCGTCATGTAGCAAATCGTGAAATGACATTTAGCGATCCACCGGTTCAAACGGTAGACGGTTTGATCTCGTTCTGCGAATAAGATCACCAAAGCGCCCCGCTTGCTGTTGTTGAGGTTGTTGCTGTTGAGGTTGTTGCTGTTGAGGTTGTTCACCTTCCATCATTGGCTGTCCCGTTTCGGGATTGATCATGCCTTCAAGGTTGGCCTGTGCTGGCGTTTGGTTTGCCGGTTGCGGTGCGAATTGTGTATTGATTTCAACGTTCTTCTCAATTTGCTCAATCGCTTCATTTAGTGAAACGCCGTGCTTCTCCGCGTAGAGATGCGCGGGCGTTGTGAGGTTGTAGGAAACGTCTGTCTGAATTTGCTTCGCTTGTTCGTAGACGTTCTGGAAGAGTTCAACGTTCGCAAACTTCACATCCATAATTAGCCGCGACGCGTCTTTGCTTAGAATCCCCAAGTGAGACAACACCGCGAAGATACGCGGCCAGGCTTCATGCTTCTCAAGATGCGTCAATCTGCGAATCCGTTCCTCACGTGCTTCTAGCTTTGGCAACATGTCAACGTACTTAGAGAAGCCCGATCCAGGGATCGATTGATCCATGTTGAAATCGTTTGGCGATAATCGTTTTGAGACAGCTAAGTTCTTCATAAACGATTGAATCAATTGAACTTGTTCGGTGTAGTTCGTCGCGGCGCTAACCATGTCGAACGATTCGTTGATGTCCATAACGACCGGGAACCGCACGCCGTGTCGCTGTTTCGATTTGGGATCACTAGGGTTCATCACCCGCTTAACCGGTACCGCGTGTCCTTGGAATCGCACGTTGTCGAACAACACCGACCACATGATATTGATTTCGCGATTTGCTAAAACCACTTCGGGATCTGTGTGGATGATTAGTTCGCCTAATGGTTTGCGCCTATGCCAAAAGGTGAGCATCTGCCCCGGCTGGACTTTGGCTTGCGGGTCAATCTGAGAATCTACGCTTGGTTCTACGTGATCCCACGCGTAGGGATTTGGATGTCTCGAAATGACTTTGTCGAGTTCATCCGGCGCGCGGCCTGTGTAGAACACAGTCTCTTGCGGCGTTATCATTGCAAACGTCCGCTTTTGAGACTTGCTCACGTCTTCATTCTGATAGAACAATTCCACGCAAAACCCGTGGTAGTCGGCTGGATCGGCTGGATCCATAAACGCGGGATCGTCTGGCGCAATTGGATACACATCATGCGGTAGCACAATGACCGGTCTCAATTTGCCATGCTTCGCTTGATACCACACGCACGATGTACCTAGTAGAACTGAGAGACGTTCGTTTTGGTGCATCACTTCGTCGTAGGTTGATTCAGCTAGAGCACGTTGAAGAATCGCGGTTTGTTCTCGCGAGAAATCCGATTCTGAACCGTCCGGCTCTTTGAGCGTTCGCAATACAGGCTTGTTGTAAGCAGTCGCCGCTTCAGCAAGATAGCGTTCGGTTAGCGGGATCGTGCATGGGAAAATTTCCTGTCCAGCGTCGCCGATCATAGAGCTAGGGAATCTCAATCTGAGTTCCTGCCTAGTGTCGTCGAATTGCTTATTCTCCGCGTATTCAATCGCTAATTCGTACATCTTACGCATCTGCGCATGGTTGTACGCTTTTGCTTTACGAACCTGCTTGTTGATTTCCTGTTCTGCGAATGGCTCAAAGAGCATGGTCTACCTCTCAGGCTTGCGGTGCAACTTGCGCCGCTTTGGGCTGTGTCGTTTTGCGTCGCTTGCTTGAGCCTTGCTCATCTAGCTTCTTTTCTAGCGTCTCTATGTAGATGTCACTTTGCGAAAGCATGTTTTCTAATTCATCGATCTTCGTCTCTAATCTCTCGACCACTTCGTTTCTCAATCCGAGAAGCGGTTCTCTGATTTGCTGCGCTACGTATTCCGGGATCTCTTCTATCCTATCAGGAACACGCGCGCCCTCGAAAGAGATCTCAGTTTGAGAATTATTAGAAACCAGTTTCAGTGTACCGTGTAACTTTGTAAACTTCATGCTGCCACCTTGTAGCCTGTGTTTGTTGTTTTCATTATGGGATCAAGTTCTCTCAATCCCGAAGTGAGCCACATACCCACCGCCCAATAACGCAGCGCATCAACGCTGTGATCTGTAAGTCCGTCTTTGAATGGTAGGTTTCCTACCGGTTGCCCGTGTTTCATTTCGGGATACCGGTATCCTAGCAAGTCTCGCACAATGCCGCGAGCCTTTGACCTTTCCATGTCTTCTAGGCGTTTTGCGAATTTGATTCTGATGGGCGATTTGAGATTCTGATCACCCAGTAGCGTTCTGGTCTTATCAACACCAAACGGAATCGCGCGGAAGATTCCTGTGATGTATCGAATCGGTGTGCGTGATCTCGTTCTGATACCGCGCAGCATTGTAACCGTATCAATCCCAATTGCGGATTGAGTATTGTCGGCGGCTGGGTCGCACCATATCTCGTCAATCGGCCAACCTCTGTTATTTACCATTTCAACACACTGAGCGTCTGACATGTGTTCCGGCATCACTTGATCAAAGACGACCCATTCCATAGGCGCAACTTCATGAATCCAAAGATACGCGCTACGTCTAAAACCGGGATCTACCGCTAGATAGGTCTTGCGGTCCAAGTATCGTTTTGGGTTGTACTCTATCGCGTGATTAGAATTGTAGAAATCAGGGTCTAGGGCTTCATATACGGCACCCTCTAAGATTGTGAAGTAACCGTCGATCACGGCTTTCTGCAATCGTGGGCTGTAGCTCAATCTGAGATTATCTATAAAGCCCGGCGCTAGGTTCTTTTCATTCTGCGACGTTGGCGCAATGATTAGCTGTCTGCCTCTTTTGCTTGTGTTGAACTCTTCTGCCATCCAGTGCATTTCGGGCGTAGACGCAAACGCGATTTGCGGCTTGTCGCACTTTGCGCGCACACGTCCAAGTGCTACCTCGTAAGTATGCTGTGGCCAGTGTCTAAGCTCATCACCTAGAAGCCATCCCACATCGAGACCATCGATTGAGTCCGGGTTGACGGCTGAACGTAGGAAGACCGGCACACCGTCTCCAAAGTCTAGGTAGCATTCACCTTGACGATCAACAACTTGCGGCATCTTGTCCGCTGGCAAGCTGAGTCGCAGAATGCTCATCAACCGTCTGAACGAGATCGCCCATAGTGACTTGTAAGATTGCGAAATAAGCAATCCCGGCACGTTTGGGTTGCTAGCTTTGAGTTGTAGCAACTTGAGAGCAAGCGCAGTTGTCTTGCCGGAGCCGAAGCCGCCAGACATTAGGATCACGGGTTCTTGAGATTCCAAGAATTGCCGTTGTCCCAAAGTGAGTTTACTCTTCGGTACTGAAATCTTCATCTTCGTCGTCGTCAACCGCGAACTTAATCACAACCGGCTTGTCTTCTTGCACACGTTCGTTTGGAGCAACTCGATACATGCGCTCAATATCGACGCCCAACTTGAATAGGTTGACGATATCTGAAGTTCGCATTTTGCGAAGCTTCTCTTGATCATCAAACATCTTGAGACCTTCAAGACCTTTCATCTGAAGACCCATTGCGATCCGAATATGCCGCTTCGCCATTTCTTCGCATTCTGCTAATTCAGCATCTTGCTTTCGTTTGTGTTGTTCATCATCCCAAGCGGTCGCGCGGATCTTCCAATTCCAACGTGAGCTAAGTGCTTGAATCTTGTGATGTTTTTCCTTTGTTAGCTCGGCAAGTTCTCTCAAGTTGCGACGTGGTCCCATATCGAGAAACCGAATGAACAAGTCATAGGACTTAGTCGTTTCGTTCGGGTATCGTTCCCACTCATTGTGACTCATTATGAACTTCCTCCTACTTGGGGATCTTATCATTAAAGCGTGATCCTGTAAGTTGTCAAATTGCGACCGGAATTTTCATACCCCCCACCTCTAAGTTAAATCTCAAAAAGACCCCCGCCCTTTATTATTACCTGTCAATATGAGACACGAAATAAGAAGTGTCTGAAATCTGATCGTTGTTGGTGTGCCGACCGGCGGCTCATTTTGCGACCGGTACTTTTCCCAAAATAGGACGCGGTCGCACTTTGCGAATTAGCAAAACGCTACACGGTTTGCATAATGCTACACGACTCATAATGCGACGGCGTAGCAAAACGCTACACGGTTTGCATAATGCTACACGACTCATAATGCTACACGACTCATAATGCGACGCCGTATCGAAATGCGACGCGTTCGCAGAACGCTACATGTAGCACTTTGCTTCTGCGTCTCATATGCGTCTCATAATGACAATGATTGTCATAATGCTACACACACCCCCCGGCCCGTTTCGCATAACGCTACATGTCTCATTCCGCTACCGCGTCTCAGACTGAGACGCCGTGTCTCGGTTTGCTAATTTTCAAAACAGGTCACGACTCAGAATAGGACACGCCGGTCTCATATTGGTACGCGTTCGCATAACGCTACACCGTGTCAATCTGCGACGTGTATCATTCTGCGATGACGTCGCAGAACGCGACGCGCTTTTTTATTTTGAGACGTCTCATAATGCGACCGTCTCGCAATTCTGTCAATTTGCGACTATGAATACTCAACGCCGCCACCGTATTTATTGCGTAATTAAATCGAATTAAATCGAATTAAATCCCATTATTAGGATCCCGGGTTCCTAACACTCAAATTATTAGGACCAGTTTTTCCTTAATCATTTTGGGAAACTAAGTAGGGTGGGATCCTAACGAGCGAAAAACGACCAAAACTTCCGTGAAACTTTAATCAAGTAATTAACACGAAATTTCAGCCGAGTTTTCCCATTTTGCCCATTATTAGGAACCCAGCAGCATAAACCCCTAGAAACAATAAGCTTTTTTGGACGCGAACTGGGATCCTAATATTTTCAGTAAATGTCCAGCGTCCAACCCCCGCCTAAACCTGTGATTTCATTGTGAGACTTCTTTTCCTGTCTGTAATTGTTAGGAACCCACTAAACGCCAAAATCGTTATTTGTCCAAATAAGCCAAAACCAAAAATCTTATTTTCCAAAGACGATCGAATTCACATATTCGGCCAAATAGCATTCCGCTTTCATCGACTCCGCGGTGCTCTCATTCTGACAATCGTTGACAATGCCACACCGCCCGGCATAGCGTCCGGCCTTGCGCAACTACTAACATTCAAACGGGGGCAATATGAGACGACTGTCTTTCTCTCTCTATCGGTGTGCTGGCGATACTAAGACCACACTTCAGACTCTAACGTGGGATGACTGGATCACGCGTTTGGGCGATTGTCGCACTTCTGGCGGCAAAGACGGCCCATGCTTTATTCCGGGTCACATTGAGAACGGAGCCCACCGCAACGACAAAGCGGTGTCCTATCTTGACGCGCTTTGTTTAGACATAGACGCGACAACGCTCAAAGTCATAGAGCACGTTCAGCAAGCGACCAAAGACTACGAATCATTCTGGTACACAACGCACCGCCACAATCCAGACGACGGCCTTTATAAACTCCGCGCGGTGTTTCCTCTCGACAAGCCATTACCGCCCGAACGACACGCTGACGCGTGGCACAAGTTCAATCACTTTATAGGCGGCCACAACGACGCGAACACAAAGAACATCAGCCGGATCTACTACGCACACTCGACCGCCGAATCGAACGCCAAGCACGCAACGGCTTTCCATAATGCGACGGGACAATGGATCGCGCTAGACTGGCTTCTGAGCCTACCTAGCGGCGATTTAACGCCTACTCACGTGAACGCGCCAAAGTTCGCGGGTTCAGCCGTTTTAGAAATCGAAGACCTCAAACGCATTAGCCAATCGCTCCGTCGTTCTCACGATGAGAAAAAGCGCGCGCTTGGCGATACGTTCGACAAGCTTTCACGCGGCAAGGTCTTTGCGAATCCTGGCGAGCGTGACGGTGTGATTTTCGCAATTTGCGTAGAGCTTGCATATCGTCACCCTAGCTTGAATCCAGAACAAGCGGCGCAACTCTTCCGCCCTTCGCTTGTCAGTATGGATCAACTCGCAAGCTTAGAGCCGCGCGGTGTGCTCGGCACTATGGACGACATCGCCACAAACAAACTCCCGCGCGCATTACGCTACAAGCAAGAATCGCAAGCAAAGAACAAAGAGAGCCGAATGTCGGAAGCACGCGGAGACGATGAAGGCCACGAATACACGCCGGAAGAGCTAGAGCATATTGCGACGTCGTGCGGCATACAGAAAGAAGAACTGCGCACGCGTTGGATCATCTACTCACCTTCAAGCGTGTATTTTCTCAACTTGAAAGGCTACCAGGGACCGTTCCCGCGCGAATACGCAAACACGCTTGCCGATCTTTACCTCAAGCCGATTCCCAATGTGACGACGTACTTTGGAGACAAGCGAAAGACGCGCGATGCGTTGCTTTCACAGTACGGCACGTTTGCGAGCAATACCGAAGCAAGCCTAGTTGCGGCGGCGTCTCATTATGACAGCGAGCGCAACACGATCACGCTGGCTACCGCCCCGCGTGATCGGACGCTTGAACCCCGCTTTCATCCAGACGTTCATCTTTGGCTTGAACACTTAGGCGGTCGTCTCAAAGAGAAACTACTAGACTGGATCGCGTGCGTGCCTAAGCTTGAAGATCCCTGTTGCGGTCTCTATCTCTACGGAGCGCCAAACGTTGGGAAATCGTTCCTAGCTAACGGTTTAGCGCGTATCTGGGAAGCACAACAACCAACGCCGATTGAAGTCGCATTCAGCGAATTCAACGAAGACCTAAGCCGCGCGCCGCTGGTACTCGCCGACGAATATGTGCCAGACGACCGGAACATCTCCGGCAAGTTGCGTGATCTCATTTCAACACGCTCGATCACAATCGGCGGTAAGTACAAAGCGAACGCGCGCCTAGTTGGTTCGATCCGTCTCATGCTTTGCGCGAACACTGGCAACTTGATCAAGCTACCAGGTGATCCAACCAACGACGACGTCGCAGCACTCGCGCAACGCTTCCTAGTTATCGAGGTGAAAGAAGACGCGGGACTCTATCTCAAAACGATTCAACCCGAACGACTAGCGCGTTGGGCTTCTTACGCAATCGCCGAGCATTGCTTGTATTTGGCCGACAATCGCGAATTTGAGCGTGGTCGTCGTTTCTTAGTTGAGGGTGACTTAGGTTCAATGGGCTCGCGCCTACTCAACAACAACGATCGGTCGTCGTCTCTAACTGAGATTTTAACGCGTCTGATTCTTGAGCCTGAACCGTACTACAACAACACCAAGGCGCGGCAATACATCCAACGAGACGACGACGGCGTGATCTGGGTCAACGCTCAAGTGTTTGCGGAAGTCTGGGAAGCGTACTTGCCGAACGTTAAACCGTTAGGGACTCGCCAGATCGGAAACGCTCTAAACACCATCACAACGGGTCAAACCATGCGTTTGCGCGTTGGTCCGCGTCGTGTCAAATTTAGACAGCTTCGGATTGATCACGTAGCGCAATGGGCAGACGCGCACGGGTTCTGTGATGAAGAAGATTTTGAAACAATAGCGGGAGCGTTAGCATGTCCGATCATCTCTTGAGTGCGTCTCAATTCAAAACCTTTGAATCGTGCAATCGTAAATGGGGCTTCACCTACATTGAAGGCTTGCGGCAACCGGCAACCGCATCAACTCAATTAGGTACAGAGGTTCACACGTGCGCGGAAGCGTGGTTGTCGTCTGGCACGTTTCCAGATCTCAAATCAAAACCTGGCGCTATCTTCGCGCCTGGTATCGAATACCTACCAAAGCCGTCGAAAGACTTAGAAGTTGAATCCTATTTTGAGTTCAAAGGCTTTCGAGGCTACATCGATTGCGTTGATCTAACCGGCGAGATCCCACTAGTCATAGACCACAAAACAACGAAGAACCCCTACTATGCTTTGACCCCTGAAAAGCTACGTAGAGACGTTCAGGCGATAGTCTACGCCGCAACTATTTTCGATCGCGTACCTAACGCATCTAGCCTATTATTGCGCTGGGTCTATTATCGGACGACAACGCCAGAAGCGTTCAAAGTAGAGGTAAAAGTTTCTAGGTCCGAGATTGACACCGCGTTCGATGATATTCTAGAACGGTCTCGTTCGGTCTCTATCTTGCGCGAGATAAGCACGGACGCTAGGGGGATTCCTCGCAATTTGAACCACTGCAACGCCTTTGGCGGTTGTCCGTTCAAGGACCGTTGCGACAACTATGGAGAAGAAGAAAAGATGTCTGATATCTTTGAGAAGCTAAAGAGAGCAAGCCAGAAACAACAACCCGAAGTCGTCGCAAAAGGAATCAACCCGCCAGACGCAGCCGAGCCTGAGATCATAGAAGCCGCGCCAGTGGTTGAAGAGACGCCGAAGCGCAAAAGAGGACGACCAAAGAAACAAGAACAACCCGCGCCGGTTGTCACTAGCGAACCGGAAACAACAGCAACAACAACGCGCACCGACTCAAGTTGGTTCAATCTCTACGTTGGTTGCTTACCTATAGGTGAGAGCGTCCAAAGCTTAGAGACCGTTTTACTTGAAGTCGCAGAACGCGCCGCAACTAAGCACGGGCTCGCACACTACAAGCTTGCGGAATACGGCAAGGGTTCAGCCTATCTCGTTGAAGCGTTCAAAGAGTACGTAGACGAAGAACCGCTTGACGGTAGTTTTTACGTGGATAGCAAATCGCGACTCTTCCAAGAACTACAAGACGAACTAACCGCGCGTGCGGTGCGTGTTGTGCGGGCTACGTTCTGAAATGCGACGCGTTGTCAAATCACTTGAGTTCAAACGGATCGAAGCGTTGCCTAGGCGTGTGCATTCTGTCGAAATGATGGAACGTGTTAGAGAGGCTCTAACAGACGTTTTAAGCCAAGATCCCAAAGAGCATAGCTTGCGCCAGATACAAGCGATCGCACTCTGGGAATGTGAACAACACGGCGGGCTGCTAGCTCCGATCGGTGTTGGACACGGGAAGACGTTGATCACGCTTCTCATTCCAACACTGCGCGACAAGCGCGCGTTGATCTTGGTTCCCGCTTCAATGGTTCCCGTGCTGCGTGATCACACGTTGCCGATACTTGCGGAGCAATGGCGTATTCGTCCCGATATTGAGATCGCTAGCTACGCGCGACTCTCACAGAAAGACGGAGCCGAATGGTTGATCAAGCTAGCGCCGGACATCGTGATCGCGGATGAGTGCCACAAACTCAAAAGGCTACAAAGCGCCAGAACTAAGCGTTTCGTGCGGTTCTTTCGTTCTAAGCCTGACACTGAGTTCTACGCATTGTCGGGAACTATGACGCGTGATTCATTGCGCGACTACGCGCACTTGGCTGAACTGGCGTTACGCGAGGGATCACCCTTGCCGACTACCTACTCAGACTTGAACGACTGGGCAAACGCAATCGATGTCAAAGTAAAACCAGAAGAACGCGTGTTGCCTGGCGCGCTTGAAGACTTAGAAGGGGAAGGAAACTACAAGGACAAGTTCAGAATGCGATTGGTAGAAACGCCGGGCGTCGTTGCTACATCTGACGATTCGCTTGGTTGTTCGCTTCAAGTGTCGCCATTTCAATATGAGATGACGGACAAACTGAAAGCCGCGATCAAGTTCATTCGACAGAACTGGACGCTTCCAAACGGCTTCCCGTTATCGGACGCGGTAGACGTTGCGCGACATCTTCGCACAATGGCTTGTGGTTTCTATTACGAATGGATCTGGCCAAACGGTGTAGATCAAGAATGGTTAGAAGCACGCGCGAACTGGAACGCGTTTGTTCGTCAAACCATTAGTCGCGGATTGAAACGCAACGGCATCTACCTAGATACCGAAGGCTTGATCAAGCTTTCGTGTATGGCGGGCGACATCGATTCCGGCGGCGTGTTTGCTGAATGGTACGCACAAAGCAAGAAAGAACCGCCAGAGGTTGCGCCGGTTGCGTTCTGTCAGGAATCGATCCGCAACCTTGCGCGAAGCATTTTGAAACTAGAGTTCAAAGACGGCCCCGCGTTGGTTTGGACTGACTCGATCGCGCTGGGTCATTTCCTAGCGCGTGAACTGGAAGCGCCGTATTTTGGTGCGGGTCAAACTGCGACCAATGATTTGATGGATCACCTTGCGGGTCAAAAAGAAACTGCGGTATGTTCCATCAAAGCGCATGGTACGGGGAAGAACTTACAACGCTATAATGTGAACGTGATCGCGTCTACGCCTTCAAGCGGCGGCACGTGGGAGCAATTGCTTGGTCGGACTCATAGAGCCGGACAAGAAGAAGATCGGGTTTTCGCATATTGGAATGCGTCTACTCAAGAAATGGTTAGTGCCTTTGAGCGTGCTGTCGCAGATGCGGATCACCTCCAAGTCACAACCGGATTAAATCAGAAACTCAGCTTTGCTGATAAAACAAGAGAGGTTCAGAATGGGATTGTTTGATGGAATTGAAAACGTACAGGTAACTCAAAGAAGCGAGTACCTACAAGCCGGTCAATACTTGCTAGAGATCCAAGCGATCAAGATGGGGGAAAGCCGAAGCGGTGAAGGCTACTTCTTGTCCGAATTTAAGATCATTGAATCTTCAAACCCTGAATTGCCGCCAGGCGCGCCGGTCACTTGGATGACTATGAAGCGTTTTGAGTCCTTCCTAAAAGGCATCAAAGCGTTTGTTGCAGCGGCGGCGGGTTGCACCGTTGACGAAGTAACGCAAGCAATTTGCGACGCGGCTGTCAGTGAAGAACAACCACTCGCGGGCGTTCGCGTGTCCGCTTTTGCTAAAGATATCAAAACCAAAAAAGGTGGAGATTTTACTAAAGTGATGTTTTCGAGCGTCGCTAACTAAACAATTGGAGGGAATGTATCATGAGCAATTTGAAAATGAAGGCTGTCGCTAGCTACAACGGTGTAGAGCGTGGTTTTATAGTTACTAAGGAAGGAAATGCTTGGACTTGTAGCGTTAAGACGATTGAACGCGCAATAAGATCTGTCTGTCCTGAGAACAACGATTATGTTGATCTCAAGTTGGGACCGACTGGCGTTCCATTAAAGCTAGTCGGCCCCGGCGTTCTAGTCCCGGCGTAAACCCCACCTTCCTAGGGGATCCCGATATGATTAACGGTTAAAGAAGTCGGGGTCCCCGCCCCTTTCCTGAGAGTCAAAATGAAATTCACTGCCTTTGATACTGAGACGGCTTTAATCCGTCCCGGCGTTCTTGCGCCTTCTCTTTGCTGCGTCTCATTCTGTGATGAATCACTAGAGCCTGAACTGTATCACGTGCGCGACGTCTACGCGCGGCTTGAGTCAATGCTCGTCAACGACAACATCGTAGGCCACAACGTAGCGTTCGACATGGCCGTTATCATTTCGAGATTCCCGGACTTCTTGCCGCTGGTCTTTGAAGCGTACCGATCGCGGCGTGTGCTCGATACTATGATCAACGAACAACTAGAAGACATTGCAAACGGTGAGTTCCGCGGTGCATATCGAGCGGGTCAATTTGAGAAGCGTTCCTATTCGCTCGCAGCAATCGCGCAACGTAGGCTAGGCAAGCAACTAGACAAGTCGAGCTACCGCCTAGGGTACGGAGACTTGATCGAGGTTCCGATCTCAGACTGGGAACAAGGCGCGAAGGACTACGCCAAAGACGACGCGTTGACCACGTACCAGATCGCCAAACTACAAGCACCGCAAGCAGACGCACACGCACAGACGCGCGCGGCTTTCGCGCTTCATTTGATGTCGTGTTGGGGTATCCGTACAGATCCAGCCTACGTTGAAGTCTTCATGAGTAACGCTCAAAATGAGATTGAGCAACTTCGCGAACACTTGCGCGCGGCTGGCTACATCCAACGCAACGGTGCGAAGAACTCCAAAATGGTACAAGCGCGCGTACTTGAGATTCTAGGACCAAACGCACCGCGAACGCCGAAGGGTTCAGTGAAGGTTGATTCTGAGACACTGCAACGAACGGGTGATCCCGACCTCGTAGCAATTGACGAACTCAAGAAGCAAGAGAAGATCTCAAGCGTTTGGTTTGAGTATCTCAAACAAGGAACGACAACGACTATCAATCCACGGTTCAACACACTAGTCGAATCAGGCCGAACAAGTTGCAGCAATCCCAACTTGCAAAACCCACACCGCGCGGCTGGCTTGCGTGAATGCTTCGTAGCGCGTCCGGGTTTCTTGTTTGCGTTCTGCGACTACTCCGCGCTTGAAATGTGTACGCTTGCGCAAGTTCTGACGTGGCTATTTCAATCGTCTAACCTTGCGGAAGCTTTGAACCGTGGGCTAGATCCGCATCTATCGGTCGCGTCGCAACTTGCGAACTGTGGATACATCGAAGCGGAAGAACGCTTGAGCAATGGAGACAAGCGGATCAAAGAACTACGCCAAGTCTCAAAGGCTCTTAACTTCGGTCTACCTGGCGGCATGAGTGCGACAACGTTCATCAAGTACGCGAAGAACTACGGAATCAATCTGACACAACAGCAAGCGGAGAAGTTGAAAGAAGACTGGCTCAAATCGTGGCCAGAAATGCGGAAGTACTTCAACTACATCGCGTCGCAAACTAAGATGGGCGAGGGTCAGATCGTACAGTTTAAATCTAATCGCGTGCGTGGCGGTGTTAGCTTTACTCAAGCCGCGAACTCGTACTTCCAAGGACTCGCCGCCGACGGTGCAAAGGACGCGCTGTTTCAAGTTGCGAACGCTTGCTATAACGTCCCCGCGTCTGCTCTCTACGGCTCGCGCCCGGTTGCTTTCATCCACGACGAAATCATTTGTGAAGTCCCAGAATGGAATGCAAGCAACGCCGCCGACGAACTGGCTCGCTTGATGCGAGTCACTATGCAAGAATGGACGCCGGACATACCAATCAAAACGACGGTCGCAATTGCGGAACGTTGGTACAAAGAAGCTGACGAGGTGCGGAATGATAAAGGCGAGCTTAAACCCTGGTCTCCTAGCGGTTGATCCCGGCGTAAAGTGCATGGGTTGGGCCATGTTTCAGAATGAGTTTATGATCGACTGTGGTCTAGCCCGTGGCGCTACCCTACAACAGACACTGGCAGATCTCCCCGTTTCGTTTTGCTCGTCATTAGTCGTTGAAGACCAGCAAATCTACCAACACACAAAAGCCCGTCACTCAGATATTCTCAAACTAGCACAAGCCGCTGGCGGTGTAGTCGGTCGCGTTCAATGCTTTGAACTCGAAATGGTGAAGCCGCGAACTTGGAAGGGCAACGTTCCCAAGGACATCTTTATGGGTCGCATATTGACAAAGCTTGACGCATCGGAGATTTCAATCTTTGACAGATTAAGTTGTCCCAAATCGCTCAAGCATAATGTGTTGGATGCGATCGGGATCGGACTCTACAAACTGAAGAGGTTGTAAATGGGCGGCATTGGTTCTGGCGCAAAACGAAACGAAGAAAAGTTCTACAAGCTTGTCGAGATGCTAACCGAATCGGCAAAGACTATAGAGTTCTTGGCGTCTCAACTTGAGACCAGCGAACGCACGATCTATCGGCACATTCAGAAGATCTCGGAAACCACGCCGGTAGCTAAATATCTACTCAGGGGTAGAATACTATTCAAGATTGTGCCTGAGACGGAGATCGGGACGGACTGGGAAACCGTCTGAGACGCTCGACGTTGGATTCTGAGAGGTTTTAGGCTGGAATTGAGGTACTAGGTAGGGTCGTTGTCAAATCGTGCCTTAGAAACGCCGACAGCGGCTAGGCCAGGTCCATACTACACGCGCCAGTACGCGCCGCTGGTAGCGCCTAGAACGCCAGTTAAGCACGCGCTCGATCAGGTACTCACCTAGGCCAGCTAGAGCCATGAAGGCCACGCCATAGGCATAGAGAGCGATTAGTAGGTTGATGTCTTGTTCATTCATTTCTTGATCCTTTGCTTAGGGTAAAGGGATCCGCATAGCGCGGATCCCTTACCTGTCCAAATTATCGGCGAACTATTTGATCACCGCTCTATGCTCTACGAATACCTTGACCCCTGGGATCTTGGCGTTCCCCTTTTGAGAACGGACAACCGCACCGATCGCCTTCTCATCTGGTATCAAGAATTGAGAAGGAAGCTTGCTCACATCTTCAATCTCAAATTGCCAAACCTCTCGAACGCTTGGCGCTTCTGCTTTGGCTCTGTTGCTCGCAGCAACTAACGCAGCCGCTTCCTCAGGTTCAGATTGAGACGCTTCCGCTAGTAGGCGTTGCGCCTCTTCCCGTTGTTGTGCGGTGTACTTGCCAAGCCTACCGCGCAATGTGTCTAGGCTCGCTTTGAGACTAGTCGTAACCGGCTTGAACAGCGCATCAACCTTCCGCTTAGCTTCAAGCAACGGCTTAGTGATTCCGGTTCTAGTTTCTTCTACAAGGTCTAGCTTCTCTTTGAGTTCTTTCAAACACTCAGACGCAAGTTCCGCGTGTTCTGCGTTCTCAATTTGAAAACCGTCGATGACTTCGATCCATGCGTCCGAATCTTTCTTCATCTGCTTACAAGTCTTTTGTGCTGTTACGAGATCCATCAGTACCACTCCGCGCTAAGTTTGGTTTTGATTGTTTGCTTATTGCGTTCAAAGTGACGCATCACTTCTTCCATGTTCTGAAGCCTACCGTTGACTAGTACGTTCCCCAACGCATCGATCACGATTTGCTTGTCGTCCCATTGTAGGACTTGAGCTTGCGGCTTTTCTATCTGGTTAAGTATGATGAACTTCGCCAGCTTGTTAGGTGTTAGTCTTGGCTTACTCATTTTGAAACCTCCGTTTTCTTCAGTAGGATCTTTAATTCCTCGGTCTGATAATCAATTCCGCGTTGTAGTCGTGTGTAGAGACGCTCTGAATCTAGCCACGCTTCGATGCCTGCTTCGATGACTGCGTCGAGCTTTTCGTCTGTCTCATCGTCTAACTCTTCAAGCGGCGTCAGTGCCGAAGTGATCACGGCCATCCCTACGGAAGCCTGAACCTCTATCATATCGAGACGCGCGCTCTCTTGTTTCTCAAACAACTTCTGAAGGTAGTCGCGCTTCTGTTCAATTGCTTGTTCAAGTGTCATTTTCATTTTGCTAACTCCTTAGATTGTATCTTGTTCAAAATCGTGACGGATATTGTTGTCGTCATAGGTCATGAGAATCGCGCCGATCGCTGAATTGCGTTCATGCGGATTCATGCAAGACCAAAGCTTATAGCGCCGGTCGTATTCATCCCAAATGAAGACTTTCTCATACTCATAGTCGATTCGGAATTGTGTGCTGTCTAGCTTAGTAAGAATCCGATCTAGATGTTTATAGAGTTGTTTCACTGTGTAGCGTTTCGCTGTCTTGTTCTTGAGAGCTTTAATCATTGTTAACCTCACTTGTTTGTCTTTCTAGTTTCTGTTGCTGCTCTCTCAATGCTTGCACCGTCTCCCGATACTCAACGCACGCGGTCATGAGTTCTTCATGACTTTCGTCGGTGTCAAATTCGGAATCGGTGCGGTCTTCTAGAATGCTGAAGATTGCAGTCTTCCATGTGTTCGCCTCGTTCTCTAAACGAGACACAACGTCTCTTGTGATCCTGATATAGTCTTCCTTGTGTAACATGTTCTTCTTCCTTTCTTGTTTGTTGTTATTGGTGCTTCGCTTCTGCGTGTAGCCAGAACTTTCCGACCGTGGTTTCTTGCTGACAGATTGGGCATGTCATCTTGAGACGGTGCGTTGCTTTGGTACCTAAGCCGCTTGGCGGTAGTAGCTGAACGCTCACACCGTCGAGGTCGGTAGGCTTGATCACTCTGTTTCCAAATTGAGAACGGCTTCTTTCGTTAAACCCTAACGCCAACCGGATCGTCCTACCGACCGCATAGAGTGCTTGCGCCTTCATGCGGTGCGGGTTTTGAATCAGGTAAGAATCACGGGTTTTCGCGCGAAACTTTTCATAGTTGTGATCAGCCATTAGACGAAACGCCCACATTCGCAGATCGTCCAGTGTCTCAAAGTGAACCGGCTTTGCGTTGCGCATGTTCGTTGTGTGCTGTTGCTCGTTATACCGACAGTAGTCTTGCCAACCCTCGACGCCATTGAAGACTTCGTAAACGTACTGTGGTCCCTCGTGCGGGCTATCGTAGCAACGCCGCCAGTGGATACGCATAACGCGGTTAGAGTTTGAGAGGGTGAACTGTTGCTTGCTGTTGTATTTGATTTCCATTTTGAGATTCCTTTGTTTGTTGTTTGTAAGGGGGACCGGTTGCCCGGTCCCGTTGTTTATTGGTTTATGTGTTTAGTTGATTCTCATAGGCATTAAGATCAACGCGAACCCATCAACAGTCGTTGACCACAACGTCGGTTGACAAGCATTGGCTCTTCCCTTTTTGGGAATCTGATGTCCGTGGTAAATGACCATAGGGCTTTTAGTTGTTCCGCATTTCTTAACGTACTTTGCGAAGTCCGCGAGGTAGTTCATATCGAATCCGCTTGGCTCTTCTACTTGTCCATAGTCCGAAGAATCGAAAGACATCGTAGAGAGATCTGGAAACGATTTATTCTCAACTCGCGAATCAGGAATCTTGAAGCTAATCCCGATCCCGTTCTTCGGTATCAACTCAATCACAGCAACATGCGTTTCCGTTTCGTCTTGTCCTAAATCGGGAATCATGAATCGCACGCGTTCAAACTTAACCTTCAACATCTCTTTCGCTAGTTCCTTTGGAAAGTAACAACTGTCTAAAGTGTCTAGATCGTTGTCGTAGCTGAGTTGATAGCTTGCAAGCCTGGCGCCGTCCGTAGCTACCCAGCGTCGGCAACTTTGATCAAACCAGATTGAGTCGAGGTTAGGTCTAGAGTTGTCGGCAATGAAAATACTCAAACTGAGAATTTCTCTAAGTTGTTCCGCTGTCATTGATGGATAGAATTCAACATAACCGTTTTTCATTTTAAGATTCCTTTGTTGTTTGTTGTTTGTTGTTTGTTGTTAGTTGTTAGCGGTCGTTTTCTTCAAAGTACTTCATGTGCTCGTTAATCTCATTCTGACACCTCTCGATCACCTTGGTTCGTAGGTCCAAGTAGGCGGTGCGGGAAACGCTGTGTTCTGCGAACCAGTACGCTAGGGATCCCGTATCGCTATCGTTGCACCATCTCGCGTAGTGATAGCGCGCGGCATGGTAGACATCTTCAAAGAGATCGTCGGCTTCTAGCTCTTCAACGATTCGTTGCATCTCCATCAAGTCCGCATTTGCGACAATCATCGGCGGTGTGTCGATCATCATGTCTTCTACGCAGTACTCTTCCGCGTCATTCTCTTCTAGTAGTGTGTCAATGTCTGTTCTTCTCATTTTGCTAATCCTTGTTTGTTGTTTGTAAGGGGGACCCGTTGCCGGATCCCGTTGTTTATTGCTTGCGCTTATTCGGCTGCCGGTTCTTCTACTCCGATTCCGGCAAGTATCGTTTTGACACCTGATGAAATTTGCTTAACCGCTTCATCTACCATCTCAGGCTTTGCGCGCGCCCAACCTGTGACATACCCGAACGAGTAACTGCTAGTGTCGAATCCTAAGATGCGACTCACAATGTATGCCACCGATTCAGCTTCAACCTCGCCTTGCGCATAGGTTGAGTGTTTAGGATCTCTCGCGTCCGTTATTGGGTTGTCGCTGTGTAGCAAGCTATGCGCGATCTCATGAATCAGGGTCTTTAGTTTCTGAGTACCTCGCAGCTTCTTAGAAACCACGATTCTATTTTGAGACGGTACAAAGTAACCGTTTGCGCGGCCTTCAATCTCACCGAACTTGACTGAGGTTCCGCGAGACTCCGCGAACGCTTTCAACTTGTTTACCCATTTCGCTACAGCCTTTCGGTCGTTGCATGGGGTAACTAGGCTAGGGAGATCTTCACCTTCAGTCTGTGAGATGTCGAACGTGTGTCCTAATCTGAACCGCATAAATCCATATTCTTCCTCTACGCCGTCAACCTCGCGCGTTGCTTTGAGTGGTACCGGACAGAGTATCTGTAAACCTTCTTCGCCTTTCTTCACTTGTCGATTTGCTTTCTTCCAAGTGTGATAACCTGCGCACCGTGTCGCAATTTGAACCGTTGACAATCCGCGTTCGTAACGGTCTGCCATTTGAGTTTGAATCAGCCAAACGTTGTTCATTGAGTACTGATGAAACGCGCTATAGACATCTAGGAAGTTTTGCCATTCGCCACTCGCCGCGATTTCTCGCATTCCCTTTTTGATATCTTCACACGCCGCCTTCACTGCGTCGCGCTTTGCTTGCTTCTCTTCTTGTGTAAGTGGCTTGCGCTTCTTGTTTGTTGTTCTCTTAGTCATTGCTGTTTCCTTTGTTGTTAGTTGTTTGTTGTTGTCTCAAAAGGGGACCCGTTGCCGGGTCCCGTTGTTGTGTTTGCTTATAGGCACTTGATGAAACCGCGTGTCCCGTCGCTGAGTGTGAAGTAGAAGTTCTCTTCACCGCATTCGCAATTTGAGAGCGCGCCTAGTTCCGGTAGATGTTCAAGCTCGAACTCTACTGGCGTTCTGTCGTCAGTCCCCCAAGTCATAGCGTCAAGCTTCTTTATGAACTCAGGGTCGTTTGCTGATAGGCCGCGCGCCTTTTGGAAGATCTCAACGTAGAGTTGATCTATGCGTTCTTGCATCTCAATTTGCTTCACCTGAATCTCTTGAATTGATTCCTTGTAGTGCGCGCCTAGTTCTTCTCTCAGATCGAGACTTCGACTAACTAGGCGACCCATGCGCTCGAACGCTTGCGCGTGTAAGTGCTTGTTCAGTGTGTACTCACGATGCAAGCCCACAACCTCAAGCCGTGTCTTTAGTGAAAGCGGCTTTTCCTTTGTCTCAATTTGCTTCTGACGTTCTGGGTCTAGTCCGTAGCGGTGCCACCAACTTTGATCGCGGTCGTTGCGCATGTGCTCGGATTGTTCGAGCACGTGGGCGCGTGCTTCTGCGAGTGTATCGAAACAGTGATCCCACTCGTAGTGCTCGCCTTTCGCATCGTACACTGAAGCGTTCCAACGACGCGTTGAATCGTTGAAGTGGATCTCCCACGAATAGCCGTGCGATTCTGCGTAGTAGTAACCAGCCGCGTCGCGTGTCACTTTGAGATTCTTTGCTTGTTCTTTCATTGCCTTGTTCATTGCTTTTTTCCTTTGCTTTCTGCGCTTGCGCGCGTTGTTTATTCAGTTGTTGGAACCAGTGTTATATAGGGTCAATTATCTGTCCAGTTATCGTGTGTCGCCAAACGATACACGACGACGAAGTTACATTAACGATCTTGTGTAAGTGCTTGATATCGTTGAGCAATCGGGAACGATCGTCAATTGTAAAAGTTTGGTAATCTTTGTAATATTTCTGTCACAGATTGTCACGGAAGTGTAATCGGCATTTTTGTTGGTGGTCAAATGTAGGTGCGTTGTCCACCTTTGCCGCGCGTTGCGCTTGCTTTCCGTGTAGCGTTTCGATACACAGAAAACGATACATTCCCCGGCACCGTCTCAACTAACTGCAAAGCTAGTCCCCCCCGGACATGAGGCGGTGCCACCCTCTCAATCTGCGACTAGGTTTGGACTCCGTAGATCAAGATCCCGAAGATCTCAGGATCACCCCCGCTCGTTGTTTTCATTTTGACCGTCAACGTTTCTTCGGTGTTGTCTCTCACGTCTAGCGTTCCCACATTGAGATCAGTTTCAAGTGCTGACCCGCTTGAGTTTGTATAGCTCGCAAAAGTGGAATCGCTAGCAACTGTCGAATCGACTTGAATCGTTACGGTGTGCCCGTTATCGATCCAGATACGCGCGATCACTTTGTGAGATGTATCATTTGAAGACGAACTACAGCCATCTTTACCGCGCACGTGATACCGCGCGATCTCTTGATAGCTTGTCGAGGTAACGCGAACCGGCAAGAACGAATCGCTCACGACCTGTTGTTCTGAATCAAGACACATCACTTGATCGTTGAATGTAGCGTTGGGATCTGTCTGTAAGATCTTGTCGCCTTCAAGCATGTTTCGTTCTGCGATCCACTCTGTAAACGAGCTAGGGTTACGTGCTGCCATTACTCCGTCTCCGGTCCTCTGAGGTAGTCGGTCACCATTGCATGATAAAGATACACGCGATCACTTTGAGACAAAGCGCCGTGGGTAGATCTAAACTCTGTGGACTTAGACGCGCGCGGCACGATTCGCAAAACACGATCGCTTGGTTGTGTGTCTAACCGGATTCTGATCCTACGCTTTGTCAAAACGAAACTAAAGCCGCCGTCGTCTAGATCTCCAGGTATCTGCCAAAGCATCGAAGCACTTTGAGAAAACGTCCACACTCCGCCTGTCTGAGTAGCTGAAGCAATGCCTGTCCCAAAATACTGCAACGAGATCAAATAGTCTGCTAACTGCCCGCGTACAGCGATCAGAAACTCAACGTCCACCGTATCATGTCCATTTTGCATCAAGTGATAGATCGAACAATCGCGCTCCGCGTTCCATTGAAAATCAAAAGTGTCTGTGGTGTTTGTGATTGTCGCATAAGGAGCCACGGCGGGTGTAGGGTATGCAATCGACGTCACGTTGTTAGATTGCTGCCTAGCCGCTTGCGTCTGCCTTGCTAGTTCCAGAATGACACCGGACGTCATGTGCCTGTAGGGTTCAACGTTTGTTGATGTCATAGGTTTGAGAGTTTCAAAAAGCCCACGGTTCATAGGATACGCTCCGAGTAAAAGCCTGTCGCCGGTTCTATTGCTTTCTCATAAACGGACAAAGACTCAAAGAGAATCGTTCCTGAGTCGATCACCTCGTATCCTAAATTGCTAAGGCCAGGCAGATACTCAAGCGCGGGAGCGAATCGAATCGATCGTTCATCAGTCCCGCCACCTCCACCGGTTCTGTGGTGGTAAATTACACTTGTAATCATTTTGGGACGCATGTCGGGGAACGGTGTTAGAGATCCCCCGCTATAAGTTCCGAAGATTATGTATTTCCCGACGTCCGTATCTGACACAGCGTTGTCTTCAATGGTAACTGAGTTCATTCCCAAGGTGACAATCTCGTCATGTGTAGAAACTTTGGTTCCTGTGTCTATTGGTGTGACTCCATAGACTCTTAGAAAACCTTCACCTGCGACGACAGCTTCGTTTGGGATTTCTAAATTGACACTGTAAAGCGTGTTGCTTGTCGCGCTAACTGTGATCGTCTGGCTAGAGTCTAGCGGCCTTGCGCCGTTTGGACCGTCAACAGAGAAGTAGAGATAAGACTCAACTCCCGCGCGGCGTCCGTAAAAGTTCACGTCTAATTGTGAGACGTGCGCCGATAGCTTGATCGGGATCTCAAGTGCTGGCGGCGCTGGAAAGTTTGAACTCAAAGGAAAACCACCGCGCAAAGTAAACGCGGTTCCCATTGTGAGAATGTTTCTCTTTAGGCGTCTAGCTATTAGAATGTTGTGATTCTCGTAAGACTTTCTCAAATCGCCAACGTTGATGTAGTGATCGGTCGTTGACGTTCTATCGTCTAGCCTAATGAACTCTGTCGGTATTTTTGGCGCTTCTGTTGGCATTACACAAACTCTTTCGCAGCATCGCCGCCGGTTAGTAGTTCGGTCGTAGAGTCCGCATAGGCGGCGTACTGATCCATGTTCGTTGTGTTCGACCCAGAATAGGGCGCAAAAGTTAGATAGTCACCTGTCGCAATTGTGAGACTAGGTGATGTGGTGATGTTGATTGTGTCCGTACTTGCGCCAGAAGGAAGCGGAGACGTATTAGCACCGAAGCTTGAGATCACATAGGTTGATCCTTTAAGTGCCCCGTTCTTGTCTCTCAATTCGAGACGGTCATTCACAAACAACGAGTCCCAAGACTCGCCGCCTTCTTGAGCAAATTGCGAAACGTCAATTGTGAATGTTCCCGAACTGTAGGCGGTGACGACACACGCGGGCGCGATCAACGCGGTGTTCGCTTCGTTTAAGATTTGCAACTTGAGACGCATCCTAGGCGTGCCTTCAAGTTCCATATTCAAACTAATGATTCGACAGACAACTGAGTTAAAACCCCGCGTCCCTGAATACGGGTTGAAAGGCTTAAACGTGTCGGTGTCTGTGACTTTGATTAGTTGCCCAACCTGTAGTGTTTTGAAACGGCTAATATCAAGGGAGATCTCAACCTCCGGCGCGGGTCTAGCTTCTCGTCTCAGTCTGCTAATCATCCGCGCGCTAAGGTCGGCGATTGAGTTTGTGTCGTTTAGCTTTGCTGAGAACTTAAGAGATCCCAAAATAGAATCATCAAACACGTTGTCTAGTTCGTCTGACCTAATCGTGATCGTGTGCTCGTGTTTGTTGTCTACAAATGGATTAGTGCCCGTTCTGTATTGAGTAACAACACCGCCGCCCGCTGATATGTATCTTTGATTTGCGTTGCGTGTTTCGATCGCAATGTGCGACACCGAAGATCTAGGGACTAAATCAATCGGGCTCAAGTCTAAAATCTCATTTGAAGAAATCGTCGGTAGTGTTGTCGCGGTGAAGTTTGAGACCACTTCAGCGACATACTCGCAGCTAAGTTTGCCTGTTGTTCTCTTTTGAAACAGAAAGATATTGAACGGAATCGCCACGTTCTCTTTCAGCAACTCCCAAAGGTCTAGCTCTTTGTCCAGTGTCAAAGCGAAATTACCTAGGCTCGCTTCTGTTAGGTAAGTATTCCGCACAGTCTCAAAAGAAGAGATATCTATTTCCTCGTTTGGAATGCCTAGACCCCATCCAATCGGCAAAACGTCGTAGATAGAGTTTCTGACTTGATACTCTTTCGCCGCTGTTGGCGTGTTGCTGAATGGGACGTCGACAGTGATTGAAGTTGTCGTGTTGCTCACGATCACGCGGGCTTCGCCGATGTTTGAATCTTCGGTCGCGTGTAGCGCGTAGCCCACCCACTGATTAGCTGTCCCAATTGTAGACGCGAAGTTGATTGTGGTTGTTGTGCCTGGCGATCCCGAAGTGTCTTCAACGACAAACTCTGTGGGCATTGTCGTTAAGAAGCAAAGTAGGACATCGATCGGATTCTTAGTGATAGCGTTGTTGACGGTGAAGCGATTCGTTTTGATATCGTCAACGGTGTTATCTAGCCCGAAGATAACAGGATCGCCAACTTGCGGGAGTTCTGTTATGCGACCGACGCCTAAATCATAAGCGGCTTTCGCACATTGAAACGAGTTAAAATCAGGACGACAGATTGTGGTGTCTCCCATCGCCCGCGTAAACATGCTTCCTATTTTGATGACGCTAAAAATAGGGAACAAGTGACCCGCACTTGCTACAGCTTGAGGTCTTTCAGGATCACCCGCTGCAAAAGCTTGATTTAAAGCGCCTTCAGTGCCGCCCGCTGCGCGTCTGTAGTTATATGCGAAAGCGGCTTGAAAGTGGGTGTAGATGTCAGATCCACCGTCTTTAGGTTGAACCGTAATCTTGAATCTAGACACCATGCGGACGGTGTTTCTAGTGTTTAGCTCGTTGTCTAAAACGGGACTGTCAACAGACGTGCCCGGAAGGTTGATGAGTTGAGTGTCTCCAACGTCTTCTACATTTGCGACTACTAGCTCACCGGGCGGTGTGTAGGTTGTGTGGTTCTTGTCTACAGTCTCTGAGGTTGTCCCGAGTTGATACACGATACCTTGATCGGCGAGCTTGATAGTTCTTAGGCGTCCAGTGTACAGCCGATCCACATTGCCTACAGTCTCGCCGGGAACATGCGTGAATAGCAAAACGCGACGGTCAAACCAGTAGCGGTTGTACTGTGTGATCACGGTGTTCTGTTTCCAAGTAAACCCGGCGCGGAAACTACCTGAACCAAAAGGCGACTTGGACTTTCTACCGCGCGGCGTGCCTAGGTAGTTTCTAGTCACTCCGTATTGATAGACGGTTCCGCTGACTAACGATTTCGAATTGAGACGCATTGCTTCACGACCACCGACCCAAATGGTTTCCCCTGAATCAAAGGTCGTTGTCGCATTATCGATCCGAATCGTGCCTGCTAGGTTTCCAGTGTCGGTGTTGAGCTTGCCTGTTTTGCCTTCTGCGTGCGGTCTGACGTTAGTTTGAAGAAAATCATCCACGTCTAAAACTGAGAATGACATAGAGCCGGAGCTATACTCTAGCGTTCTGGGATCCATCTGTTCTGAGATTCCGCGCGGTAGGTTCAGTCCCAACTTGACTGTGCAACCTAGCACCGTCGCCAAGTCTCCGTTAAGATCTCCAGTCGCAAAAACGGTACCGCTGAAGCCTTGTGTTAAATCGCTAATGTCAGTCGGCCAACCCAAGCCCTCAACACATAGAAAGTATTCAACGCTCACGATTCATACCTCAACATATTGATCTCAAAATCATAACGGTCGATGTTCGGAAGTTCGGTCGGTGCGAACTGTGATGTCTGACTCAGATCGAGAACATAGGTTTCGTAGGTTCCGTCGATTAGGTAAATCTCATTACCTGGTTGATAGTTCGTTCCTACGCTGTAGTGATTAGCAAGTGTAAGCACCGTCGCAGTGTGCGACTGAATATAGTTTACCATCCAACGCGTATCGGGTCCGATGTTCTGATAGGTCAACGCGCCTTTGAATTGTTGCGGGTCAGTTTGCAACGCGCCGCTAGTGTACGTGATCGTTGAACTAGTTGCGCTTGATCTAAAGAAGACACCGCTTGCGGTGCTTGGCGCGAGGTAACCTTGACGATAGACCCTGAATCGCGTTCCCTTCTTTGCTTCTCTAAACCAGCACTCAAGCCCTTTATTCCGTGAATAGGGATACTTTGACTCTTCAGTGTAACTCACGCCACGGCTGAAGGTTAGATCTCGTTTTAGGAATTGAAGTTGCATTCGATAGGTGAAGCGGCTTGCTATGTATTGAGTCTTTACGTAGCCGCTAGGCGAAATTGACTGTGGCGAATTGGGAATGTCGATCGGCTCTACTGTGTCATCTCTCAACAGTCCGTCTTCGTTTGCATACCAACCGTAGGCGTGTTGGTAGTCGGCTGTCAAAGTTCCGCTTGTCCCACTTAGCGAATCGCTCCCGCTTGTATCAAACCCTAGAACCTTGCCGACGTTCCCGCTGCCTGACGCCCAATCGAGAACGATTGAAACTGAACTAGCGTTCGAGAAATAGAACTTAACCTTGTGTGTCTCAAAATCAATCCAGCTATTGAACGTGATCGATGCATACGTTCCTGAAATCTCAGTGTCGATTAACTTAGTCACAACGGCTAGGAAGTCATCGCTTTGGTCATCTTGCGACATAAAGTAGTCGCCAGCGGGAACGGTGATCGTATTGCTTGTCGCCCCATGCTCTACATCAAGATCCCAACCCGGACTTGGAACGGTAATGCATGTAAGAATCTTTGGTCGTGGGATTGCCATTATGCGAAACCTCGTGCTTCAGCTTGTCTCATTCCGCGTTCAATCAAGATCGCGCTTTCTTCTGTCGTCATAGCTCCAAAGATATTGATCACAGTCTCTTTAGGTCCAGAGTCCATAGCCCTTGGACTAGATTGAGACGCGCCCATGCTACCACCAACGCCCGCGGTTGAAGCTTTCGCGGTTGAAGGCGTGTTAATTAGCAACGCACCACCACGCATTGCCGCGCCCGCTGCAATCTCAGCCGCACCGATTCCCATTAAGACACTGCCTTGTGGTTGTCCGATTGCAAGCATTGCCGCGCCCTGTAGCGTATTGCTAATCCCGCGACCTATCAGACGTTGACCTGTAGCGGTGAGGAAGTTCTTTAGCATTTCGCTAAATGCTTTCTTTTCTCCGTCCATCATATCGAACAAGAACCCGATCGACTGCTCTGCAAAGTTGCCCGCGATCCCCGCCATGTTGGCGTAAGCGTTTGATCTCATGTTCTCTTCTTCGGTCAAGCGCCTGTCTAACTCTTGAAGCCTATAATCTTCGATCGATAATTCCATATCTACGCGTTTCCTATTTAGCTCCGCGTTGGTATCGATCATCTTGTTGCGTGCGTCTGTCTCTGCTCTTTGTCTGTTCTGTTCTGCCTCGATTCGCGCTTTGAAAATAGCTTCTTGGATCTCCGCTTCTAGTTGTTTTCTTTTTGCGACCGCGTCGTCGTCAACTCCGAAAGTGGGAAAGTCCATCTTGCCGGGTTTCTTGTCCTTGTCCTTGCCCGGTCTTTCTAAACCAAAGAGTCTCGCAAAAATATCATCCTGGTCTTTTTGCGCCTTTGCTATCTTGGCGTTGGTCTCGCCTAAACTGTCGGCTAACTCGACAAATAAACTGTCGCCGCCTCCCATCAAAATGCCGCCGAACAAATCGTCAACGCCGGTAGCTGTCGCAACTAGAGCCGCACCGACCTCCGTTCCCATTGCTTTAATTCTCAGCATCATGATGTGGACTTGTTTGCCGAAGTGTTCGATCAGAAGTCCGGCTTTAGTCAAAAGGAAACCCAAGCCGACGTCGCCTAACGCATTGCCGATCGATTCGGTTAGGTTATCAAAGCTGACTTCAAGATCTGTAACGCCTTTACCTAGGCTGCCTTCTG
>Ga0196905_1000040_pt1 | contig 42631 bp, 62 predicted proteins | sample CB_VirMetaG_3_FD_169098 | JGI IMG/M metagenome (GOLD analysis project Ga0196905, IMG submission 169098) | Freshwater to marine saline gradient viral communities from Chesapeake Bay - CB_1508_1S Viral MetaG (v3) (version 3) | ecosystem: Environmental > Aquatic > Marine > Coastal | place: USA... | reverse complement strand
CTCATTAACCGTATTATTGACGGTATGGAAACCAAGGTAGATGTCTTGGATGAAAAAGTTGCTGATCAAATATCAGCGATGGAACAACGCCTTGGCACCAAACTAGACTCTCAACACGGTATTTTAGTAGCTCTAATAGACAGGGTTCGCAGTCTTGATAACGAGATTATTCGTCAAGATACTTTAATTAAAACTATTCTTGGCGTTCCGCAATTAATTAATACCAACAAAATAGCCAAAGCCGATAGAGATGATCAAAGAAAAGATTAGTTTATTATTCATATGTTTATCTGTTTCGGCAGATGAAATGGTTCATCAATTTAAAAGCCCTAGCTTTTCAGGTATTGGTACTTCTGCTCACTATCTAACGATAGAAAATCAAGAGTTCAATCGCAAAGAGGCTATTAAAGAAGAAATCAAAGCTTACCAAGATGAACTCAAACGAGAGGCTGAAAATACTACTTTGGCTAGGTTTATCAAGAATTTAGAAAGTAGAATATACGCTCAACTCTCAAGACAGTTGGTTGAGAATTTATTTGGCGAAACCAAAAGCGAATCAGGAACAATAGAGCTAGAAGGTAATACGATACAATACATATCAGATGGTGAATATATAACCTTAACAGTAACAGATGCAGACGGAAATGAAACAATTATTACTTTGCCTATCGGTAGTTTTACTTTCTAGTTGCTCTATTCTTTCCAATAAAATACCGCCAATAACTATTGTAAAACAAGCGGAAGTTGGTAATTTAATTAACCAACAACTTGCTAACATTGGTAAACCTACACAAAGACCCAGCGTAGCTGTTTATCCTACAGGGTTTACTGATCAGACAGGACAACGTAGAAGTAATAGTCAATTTGCTACTTTTTCTACTGCGGTTACTCAGGCTCCTCATGCATATTTAATTAGAGCGTTAAAACACGCAGGAGGGGGTGAATTTTTTGACGTAGTAGAGCGTGTCGGTTTAGATAATTTAACTAAGGAAAGACAACTTATACGTTCAACACGAGAATCATTTGATGAAGACCTAAAATTGTTACCTTTAACTTTTGCTGGAATGATATTAGAAGGTGGGGTTATTAGTTATGAAAGCAATATACGTTCTGGTGGTTTAGGTGCTAGGTATTTAGGTATAGGGGCTACAAAACAATACAGACAAGACACAGTAACGGTGTCTTTAAGAACAGTTTCTGTAAGCACAGGAAAAGTTTTAATCGAAGTGCTTGTCAATAAGACCATTTTAAGCGTATCATTGAATCAGGATGTCTTTAGATTTATCAGTGATAACACTGAATTAATAGAGATCGAAAACGGTATGGTAGAAAATGAATCTATTAGTATCGCCCTTCAGAACGCAATCGAAACTGCAGTATTACAAACAATAAAATTAGGAATAGAAAAAAATTATTGGAAATTAGAAAAATGAAAAAAATTTTACCTTTTTTGTTAATTAGCTCATTGTTAGCAGATAATGAAATTTACGTTAATCAAGTCGGTAATTCAGCTACTATTGATTTAGAACAAATAGGTAGTTCTAACCTTATAGGTGGTACTTCAGCTACTTCTGGAAGTATGACTGCTCTTGATTTAGACGGAGTAAGTATGACGCTTGATATAAACCAAATAGGTTCAAGCAACTTATTTAGGTCAGATGCTATAGACGGTGATAACTTTACAGGTTTTTTTGAGTTTGCTGGAGACAGTAATACTTTTGATATACTGATGAACAGCACAGGTTTAATTACCGCAGACTACGTAGATTTAAATATAGACGTAACAGGCTCAAGTAATACATTTGATTTAAAAATAGCGGAAAGCGACGACACTAGCTATTTAAATTTAGACTGGATTATTACAGGTGGTAGTAACACATTTGATTTTGATATTGATTATGAAAATGCTACGAATTATATGGACGTTAACGGTAGTTCTAATGATATTACTTTTAACGGTAGTGGGTATTCTGGAACAACCTCTGCCGACAGTGGATATTTTTATTTAGATTTAGACGGAAGCAGTAATACAATAGATGTAACACAAGCTTCAACATTAGCTAGAGATTATGTCAAAATTGAGAGCACTGCTTCTAATTCTAATATTTGCGTCATTCAAAACGATGGCGGAACAACAACCACTTGTTGAAGTAGGAGACGTTACCGAACTTAACGGTCAAGTTCAGATACTTAGAGATCAACCCTACACAGCCGAGCTAGACTTTAGTATTCAACAAAACGATAACGTACAAACCAACGTAGGTAGAGTTGGTATTACCTTTTTAGATGATTCCGTTGTCAGACTTACCGAACATTCTAAACTTACAATAGACAAATACGTCTTTGATCCTAATCCAAGCAAATCTAAATTAGCTTTAAATTTTGCTAGTGGTACAGCTCGATTTATTACTGGTAAATTAGGTGCTATAAATAAAGAAAATATTTCTATTACTACACCAACAGCTAATATAGCCATCCGAGGAACCGACTTTACTTGTACGGTAGATGAGCTAGGCAGATCTTTAATTATTCTCTTACCAGATATTAACGGTATTTCTAGTGGTGAAATATTAGTTACTACAGCTTTAGGAAGCGTAATTCTAAATAAGCCTTATGAAGCTACAACCGTAGATGTTTTTGAAAATAAACCAAGTTCTCCAGTTATTTTAGATTTAAGTTTGGATCTAATAGATAACATGTTGATTGTTAATCCGCCTAAAGAAAACCTTAGATTGCAACAAGAAGAAAGTAATAACAAATCAAAAAATATTTTAGATATAGATTATTTAGAGTTTGAAGAACTAGATCAAGACGCTTTGGCTGAAGACAACTTAGAATTCACTGAATTAGATATTAATTTTTTAGATGTAAATTTCTTTGAGGATTTATTAGCTATTGTAGAAGAATTAGACATGCTTAAAGAAGAAGAACTTAAAAGTCAGGTTGGTTCTTCTGTGCAGGGAACAGAAATAGGTCAAGATTTAGAAACACAAATTATTACTATCTTACAAGGAGAAACAATTTCTTTTAGACGAGAAGTCCAGCAAAAATTAAGATTAGACATTGACAGTTCTAACGGTTATACTTTAGTTTTTATACAAGATGGAGTAAGTAATACCATTAAAGTAAATGGTGGAGGAACTTCAACTATTACTATAAAACAAAGTTCATGAAAAAGAACATACTGTTATTGTTAGCAAGTTCTATTCTTGTTTTACCTTATATTTTCCAACCTATAGCTTACGAGACTTTAAAATTAAAAACTTTTGATTCTTTTGTTGAGCAACATGAACCTTCAGGGTATTTCACTATTTTAAATATTACAGATCAAGACGTTATAAAAGAAGGGGGTTATCCTTTTCCAAGACAAAAATTAGCAGAAATACAAAAACAATTATATGGCAAAGGGGCTATAGGTGTTGGTTGGGTCATAGCTTTTACTGAACGTGATAGATTCGGTGGTGATCAAGAGTTTGCAGAAGCCATAAATATGACAGTGCCTACAGTATTTGCTATGTTTGAAAATGATACTAAGTTTTATCCAAAAACCACAGGTACAGTAATCTTAGGCAATGATGTAGCAGGTTATCCTGCAAGAGGTGTGAGACAAAACGTTATTGCAGGACATGAGGGTGTAGCGTCGGCACCAGTAGATGTGGATAATTTAGTAAGAAGAATGCCCTTGCTTATGAAATCACCTGATGGATGGATACCTGCGTTTGGCACACAAGTTTTAAAAATATTAGCAGGGTCTGATACTTATATAATTAAAACAAATCCTAACGGTATTCAAGAGATAACTGTAAAAGGCATACCACCAGTTAAGACAGATAGTTTAGGTCGCAAATGGATTAGTTGGGTAAATACCCCTGAAACTACTCTTGACGAAATGGATGTTGAAAATAAATTTGTTTTTGTAGGGGTAACAGCACAAGGTGTAATGCCACAAGTGGCAACACCAGCAGGCTTATTAGAACCGCACAAAATCCAAGCAGCACTTGCCGAATCCATTTTAATAGAAGATTCACCATATATTCCTGATTATAGTTTATTTGTTGAAATATTCATATTCTTTATATTTATAGTATTGGTTTGGGCTTGTCTTAGTTATTTTGGTATTGTTTTAAGTGCAATAAGTTTCCTGTTTCTTTTAATTACTCAAATAATTATTGGCTCAACTTTTATCAAAAATGGTTTATTAATAGATATAACTTGGGCGTTTATTTCTAGTTTTGTTATAGGAACGTTAACTTTTTATTTAAGATTTAAAGAACAATTTAAACTTAGGCAACAAATTAAAAAACAATTTGAACATTATCTCGATCCACGACAAGTTAAACAACTACAAAAAAATCCTGATTTATTAAAACTAGGTGGTGAGAAAAGAAACTGTACTTTTATTTTTACTGATCTAAGAGGTTTTACTGCTTTATCTGAAAGTGTACCGCCTGAACAAGTAACTTATATAATGAACAAAGTTTTGACAGCTCAACAAAAAGCTGTGCAAAAATACGGAGGCATGGTAGATAAGTATATTGGAGATGCGATGATGGCTATATTTAATGCACCTTTAGATATGATGAACCATGAAAAAAGAGCGGTAGAATGTGGCGTAGAAATAATGAAAAACATAACTATATTAAACCAAGAGTTATTATCTGAAAATCTTCCAGGAATAGCCATAGGTATAGGCATAAATACTGGTGAAGCTATTGTTGGTAATATGGGTAGTGAAAATAGGTTTGATTATACAGCTATAGGTGATGCGGTTAATACAGCAGCAAGGTTAGAGTCTGCTACTAAAGAATGTGGTGTAAATATATTAATAGGTGAAACTACTGAAAGTTTCTGTGGCTACTATTTACAAGAATTACAGCCTATAATAGTAAAAGGTAAAAGCAAACCATTGAAAATATTTACTTGGAAATAATATGTTAAAAGGATTACTAAAAAATGTCGTGGGTAGTGTAGCTCCTACTCTTGGCTCTGCTTTAGGTGGACCTTTAGGAGGAATGGCTAGTAAAGTTATTTGTGAAGTTTTAGGTTGCGACAACAGCCCTAAAGCCATAAATAATGCGATACAGTCTGCTACACCTGAACAAATGATGGAACTTAAAAAAGCAGAACAAGCTTTTGAAGTTCAAATGAAAGAACTTGATGTAGATGTATTCAAATTAGAAGTACAAGATAAACAAGACGCTAGAGGTAAGTTTAGCAAAGATTGGACTGCTAGAATTATGGGTATAGCTACTGTCGGTGGTTTTTTAGGTTATATATTTTTAGTTACCATTCAACCACCTGAACAAAACTCTGAAGCTCTTATTAACTTAGTTTTAGGGTATTTAGGGGGTTTAGCTAGTGCAGTTATTTCATTTTATTTTGGAGCATCTAACACACCTAATAAGGAGGACTAAAATGCATATATCTGACGAAGGTTTGGAATTAATAAAACATTTTGAAGGCTGCGAACTTGAAGCTTACTTTGACGCAGTTGGCGTCCTTACTATAGGTTACGGACATATAAAAGGCGTACAAGAAGGCGATAAATGGACGCAAGAAAAAGCCGATTTTATGTTGCAAAGAGAGTTAGAAGAAGAATATGAACAATACGTAAATGATTACGTGCATGTAGATTTAAACCAACAACAGTTTGATGCACTTTGTTCGTGGGTATATAACTTAGGTCCCTCTAATTTTAAATCTTCTACACTTCTTAAAAAATTAAATAATAAAGAATTTAATGAAGTTCCAGAACAAATTAAAAGATGGAATAAAGCAGGTGGAAAAGTACTGGCAGGTCTTACAAGGAGGAGAGAAGCAGAAGCTTTATTATTTGAAGGTAAAGACTGGCGTCATATATAACATTAAACAATTTTGTTATAGAATAATAAAATGGCTCTTACTAAATTTGTTTTCAAACCAGGAATCTTTAGAGAAGGAACTTCGTATGATAGCGAAGGTGGTTGGTTTGATTGCAACCTCATACGTTTCAACTTTGGTAGACCTGAAAAAATAGGTGGTTGGCGTAAAGAAATCAATACAGCTTTTGAAGGCACGGGCAGACATTTACATAACTGGGTGCTTTTAGACGGTACACAAGAACTAGGTCTAGGTACTAACGAAAAATACTATATTATTCAAGGGGGAGTTTATTACGATGTAACCCCTATCCGTAGAACTACAACTGCAGGGCTAGTAACTTTTTCTGCCAGTAATGGTTCTTCTACTATTACGGTAACTGACAATTCTAACGGAGCAGTAGCAAATGATTGGGTAACTTTTAGCGGTGCTGTTAGTTTAGGTGGTAATATAACTGCTGACGTTTTAAACCAAGAATATCAAATAGCAAGTCTTATTGATACTAACACCTACACAATTATAGCTAAAGATACTGGTGGTAGTACTGTTGTAGCTAATGCTTCCGATACAGGTAACGGAGGAGCTTCAGTAGTAGGTACGTACCAAATTAACGTAGGTTTAAATATCTACAGCACTAGTACTGGTTGGAGCGTAGGCACATGGGGAGCAGGACCGTTTGGTTCAACTACAGGTTTAAGTTTTACGAATCAACTTAGACTTTGGTCTGCGGATAACTTCGGTGAAGATCTTATTATTAATCCACGTAACGGTGGTATATTTTATTGGGACGCTACTAACGGAGTAAGCACAAGAGCGGTTGAACTACAAAATATAAGCGGTGCTAATCAAGTTCCTACTGTAGGACTACAAACGCTAGTAAGTGAAACCGACAGACACGTTATAGTTTTTGGAGCCGATCCGCTTTCAGGTGGTGTAAGAACTGGTACTAGTGACCCTATGCTTATAGCATTTAGCGATCAAGAAAATGCTTTAGAGTTTGAACCTCTTAATACTAACACCGCAGGTAGTTTACGAGCCTCAGAAGGTTCAATTATTGTAGGTGCTAGAAAATCAAGACAAGAGATATTAGTTTGGACAGACACTGCACTTTATTCTATGCAATTTATTGGACCACCTTATACTTTTGGTCTTAATTTAATTAATAAAGGTACAGGTCTTATAGGACCGAATGCAGCAATAACTGCTCCTAATGGAGTATTTTGGATGGGCTACGATAGTTTTTACGTTTATAACGGTGCTGTACAAAAAGTACCTTGTCCTGTACAAGATTATATCTTTGGTGGAATGAACGTGACTCAAGGTTTCCAGTTTTTCGCTTTTACTAATAATGAATTTAATGAAGTCGGTTGGTTCTATTGTTCAGAAGGTAGTAATAACGTTGATAGATACGTTACTTATAATTATGTTGAACAGGCGTGGGCTTACGGTCAATTAAGTAGAACTTGTTGGTTAGATAGAAATATAGTGAATTACCCACGTGCTACTGGCAGTAATTATTTATATGAACATGAGTACGGATATAATAACGACGGTTCTCCGATGACTAACGTTTATATAGAAAGTGCAGACTTTGACATAGGTGATGGTGAGGGTTTTGCTTTTATTAATAGAATAGTTCCAGACGTTAGATTTTTAAATAATAGTAACGACGGTAAAGTAAATATTGTTCTAAAAACTAGAAACTATCCAGGAGATTCTTTAACAACAAACAGTACTAATTCAATGAGTAGTAGTACACAACAAATAGATGTCCGTTCACGTTCACGTCAAGCTGTACTTAGAATAGAATCTGATGATGACGCTTCAGGAGACGGTAATAACGATACAGGTTGGAGGCTCGGAGCAACTAGGATTGATTTAAGAGCCGACGGTAGAAGATGAGTAAGTTATTACCTACTCGATTACCGATAAGTTACGAAACTCCTGTTACTTCCGACGTTTATAATAGATTAATAAGAATTTTAGAACTTAACTTAGGTAGTACTGATCCTGATAATACTCGTCAAGTTAACACCTCAGAAAGAAATAAAGAAGCCCCTAGTCAAGGAACTTTAATATTTAATACTAATACCGATACTTTACAATGTTGGGATGGAACGCAATGGCGTGATTGTTTTACGTCTCAATTTTACGCAACTTCTACTGGTTATAGTATGATTGGTAGTTTAGGAACAGTGACAGTAACAACACCATAATGGCACAGGAAGTATCATCAATTTCAAGAGTCGGTAAAACAGAGCCTTTTGAACTACAAGTAGCAAGAGGACAAATAAGTTTTCACGAAAGCATACACAAGTTTGGCTTTAATTCTGCTGTCAGCACCACTTTAACAACCGTATGGCTTCAAGGTGGTTTATATTCATATTTAAGTTCAGCTTCAACTCTTTATATATCTAGCTCTTCTGCTGATGATACAGCGTTAGGTACTGGTGCAAGAACTGTAACCGTTAGTGGGCTAGACAATAATTTTGATTTCAAAGTAGAAACCGTAAGTTTAAACGGTCAAACAGGTGTTGAATTAAATGGCAGCACTTGGTTTAGAGTTAATAGAATTGTGGTAAATACTGCTGGTAGTGGCGGTGGTAATGCTGGTGTTTTATATGTAGGAACAGAAGCAACACCCTCAGGTGGAGTGCCTACCAATAAATACGCTACAGTAGGTATAGGTGACAATCAAACCCTAATGATGACCTATACTATACCTAGAGGTTATACTGCCTATGTTACTCAAAAAGATGTATCGGCATCTTCTTCAGCAGGTAAGTTCGCAATTTTAAGTTTAGTAGCTAGACCGTATGGCGGTGTTTTTAATGTAAAAGACAGGGTTTTATCAAGTTCAGGTTATAGTACGATTGAATATCCTTACCCTATAAAACTTACTGAAAAAACAGATATAGAAGTTAGAGCTCAAGCAGACTCAGCAGGAGGAACGGTTACCGTTTCTGCTGCTTTAGATATATTATTAATACAAAATAGACCGTACCCTGAATGAATGTATTAGGCGAAGGTATTTTAAAATTAAAGAGAAATACAGCAGTGTCAGCAACTTTTGAGGGCGTATTAATAGATAACGCTTAATTTATGGCACAAGTTTGTATAAGGTGTAATGAAGAAAAACCTTATACTAGCTTTCCTAAAAACTACGGTTGTACACCTAAAAACAATCAAAGAAAACGTGAAGCGGTTTGTACCCCTTGTCGCATAAAACGTAAAAACGAATTAATTTCTAGTTGCCCAGAACGTTATATAAAAAACCTTTTTGTTCATTTAAATAATAAAAGAGGAAAAGTACAAGGGTTAAATATTATAGTTACTTTAGAAGAACTTATTGACTTGTATCATAAACAAGACGGTAAGTGTGCTCTTAGTAATATAACTATGACTTATAATAAAGACGGTACAGGTAAAGATAACGAACACGCTCAAACTAATATTTCTATAGATCGAATAAACCCTTCAGGAAATTATCAAATAGAAAATTTACAATTAATTTGTAATCAAGTAAATTTTATAAAACATGTCTTAAAACAAGAAGATTTATTGTTTTGGGTTAAAGCTATTTATGAACATAATGCTTTATTTAAAATGCAATAATAGCTATGATATTGAATATATCAGGGGTTGGTATAACTACCTGCATTCAACATTCGTTGAATTTTTAACAAAAATTAGTTATTAACAGGACGTAATGGCAGAGAAAAAACGGAAAGCAAAATCCATACCTCGAACAACAAAAGGCAAAGGGGCTAATTATAGACCTACCAAGAGCGGTGCAGGCATGACCAAAAAAGGAGTTGCTGCTTATAGAAGGGCAAATCCTGGCTCGAAGCTCAAGACTGCTGTGACTGGAGAAGTTAAAAAGGGTAGTAAAGCAGCAAAACGTAGAAAGTCTTACTGTGCAAGATCTCTCGGTCAATTAAAAAGAAGTTCAGCTAAAACCAGAAACGATCCTAACTCTAGAATAAGACAGGCAAGAAGACGATGGAAATGTTAGAAAAAGGTGGTATCGCCTCTTTATCAGAAGCAGAAAAAATTCAAAAAGATTTTGAATACGCTACTCAATATGGATTAGGTAGTGAAATTAAAAAATTTGTTAAAAAAGCAGGACCTGCAATCGGTGCAGTTATAGGTGGTATGATTGGCGGACCTGCAGGAGCAGCCATTGGTGCAGGAATAGGTACAAAAACTTCTGCTAGTGATAACTATGCTCAAAATATGTTAGCGGCTTTTACACTAGCTTCTGCTTCAGGTATGCAGGGTCAAGGGATGAATGTCTTTAAGCAAAACCCTATAACTTCTTTTCAACAAAGTTTTGCTGGTTTCGATGAGTCAACCATAGGAACTATGTTAGGTAAAAATAAAGCAGCACAAGTTGATGCTTTAAGTAAATCTGGGCAAGCAGACATACTTAAAAGAATAAATGAATTAAATGCAACTGGAATTACAGACCCTGATAAAATATTAAGTTCTTTAAATACTGAATTTGGAAGAGGAACGATCTCTGATGCTATACGAATGGGTGGAGGACAAGGGTACGGACCAATAAGTGCTGCTAGAGAAGTTCCAATTTTAGGAACAGCTATAAATTTAGGAGAAGGTTTAGCTTCTTTTGCTGCAGATAATCCATTACTTACACAGTTAGCAATGCCTAAAATAGTTGAAGCTATTTACGGTGAAGACCCATATGGAACAAGTGCAAATTTAAGTTTTGCAAGTCAAAACTTAACTCCTGGTGTTAATTTAAACGTAAACCCTTACATTGAAGGCTCAAGAGTAAACGCTCCTCAGTTTCCTAACTTAGAACAATTTGTAGGGGCTAAACGAGCAATGTTCGGTGGTAAAATAGGTAATAATTATAAAGAAGGTGGTAAGCCTTTAGTTAGACCTGATGGACAAGTTACAGGTCCAGGAACACCAACAAGCGATGATATCCCTGTATATTTAAGTGATCAAGAATATGTAATGCCAAAAGTTATGGTAGACTATTTTGGAAACGGTGATTACGATAACGGTATAGCAGCATTAGAACAAATTAGAACAAGGTTAGTATAATGGCAGTAGAATCCCAACAACAAACCGTAGTACCAGCAAGACTGGTTCAACAATTTTTAGGCGGAGGGGGTGCAGGAATTCCTGGACTGTTTCCATTATTAAATCAACAATTAGTTAGCCAGTTTTCACAACTTGGACTACCTGATACTAGTCCTTTTACTTATACAGGTCAAAGAATCGCTGGGTTCACTCCTCAAGAACAAAGAGCTTTTCAATTAGGTGAACAAGCTATTGGTTCTTATTTACCATTTTTAGAAAGAGGAGCAGGTTTAACTGAAGAAGCTGCTCAACAATTAATGATGGGTAGTAGGTTAGGTGCTGAACAAATACAAGGTGCTTTAGGAGAAGCTGAACGCTTAACAGGCAGAGGAGTCGGTCAATTAGAAGCTTCTTTAAGTCCAGAGTTAGCTCAATACCAACAAGCTGAACGTGCTGCTCGTATGGGAGCAAGAGACGTAGGCAGAGGAGTAAGAGAAGCACAAGCAGGTTTTAGAGGGCTTGCAGGAACACAAGCACCGTTTATAGGATCTGCTATGCAAGGTCTTGGTCAAGCAGGGCTTGCAGGACTTATGTCAACAGGAGCTTTTGATCCTAGATCTACTGGAGCTTTTTATAATCCATTTGAAGAACAAGTAGTACAACAAACTCTTTCTGATATTGGTGAACAGTTCGGTAAAGCAGGGGTGGCTGAAAGTGCTAGGCAAGTAGCTAGTGGAGCTTTTGGCGGTGCTAGAGGTAGATTAGCTCAAGAAGATATAGCCAGACAATTTGGTAGAGGAGCTACGGAAGCAGTTAGCGGTATCAGAGCAGGTGGTTTCGGTCAAGCTCAACAAGCAGCTCAACAAGCGTTTGAAGCTCAACAAGCAAGACAAGCAAATCAAGCAAGATTGCTCTCACAACTTGCAGGTCAAACAGGTGCTCTAGGTCAACAAACTCTTGCAGGTCAACAAGCAGGTCTACAAGGTTTATTAGGGGCTACACAATTAGGCGGTGCTCAACAAACACAACTAGCACAACAACTAGGGACTTTAGGTCAAGCAGCAGGTACAGCAGGCAGACAAGTAGGTCTAGGTGTAGGTCAACTTGGTTCACAATTAGGAACTTTAGGCGTAGGTGCTGGAAGATATACAGGTCAATTAGGTGCTCAATTAGGACAAGGATTAGGTCAACTAGGGCAACAAACTATGGGTATTGCTAGTGCTCTACCTTCATTACAAAGAGCCGATGTACAATTACTAGGTAATATTGGTGGAACTCAAAGAGGTATGGAACAAGCTGGACTAGATCTAGGCTATCAAAACTTTGTAGGTCAATATAACCTACCTATGCAAACTCTAACTAATGTTGCAGGAGTCTTTGGACCTCTAGCAGGATTAGCAGGATCAACTACTGCGTTACAACCACTTAGTAATACAAGTTCTTATTTAGGTAGTGGTCTTGGAAGTGCAGTTTACGGTGGAGGACAGTTAGTATAATGGCAACATTAGAAGATTTAGAAAAAAGAGTTGGAATGATGGGGGGATTATACCCTTATGATCTATATTCGCTATCCCAAGGAACTGATCCAATGAGCCAAGCTGTACGAGGATTCAGTGGTGGAGTAAATATACCTGACGTTAATTTACAAGGTGCTCCTACGTTGACTCCTGGTCAAGTTACAGGAGTTAGTGGTGTAACTGGTGGTAGTTTACCAAAAGGTAACTTAACCACAGGAACTTCTACAGGAACTATGGGTAATAGGTTAGACGAACTAGTAAACGATAGTTCTCCTGTAACTGCTGAAGGCATAGGAACGATGGCTGAACTTTTAGGCTCTATTGATCCAGATAAATTAGATATGGGTAATATCAACACAGTTGCCGATATGTTAGTAAGTCAACAATATCCTAATTTAGGTACTGAACAAAAAGGAAAAGTAATAAATTTAATAGCGGATTTATATGCCGCAGGTCAAGACCCTCAGTTCCAACAATCTTATTTTGAAACTAAAAAAAGTTTATCAGCATTAAATAAACAAAAACGTATTCAATATCAACAAGCAAAAGCAGCTTCTAAAGATAAAATTTATGGTAAATTATTAGATTATGTTTTAAGAGAAGATAAAGATAGCCCTGTTGGAACTAAAATTGTTAACGTATTCCGACCTGATGTACTAGAAGGTGGAGGCTCAATAGATGATGCTACACAAAATGCTAGAATTAGAACTAATGCAAATGGAGAAGAAATATTAGAAATAGTTTCAGGTGTAGACCAAAACGGAAATAATATTTATCAAACTGCACCAGCAGAAACAGTAGTTATCAACAATCCAGGACAACTACAAACATTAAGAGACGGTGCTAGAGGTAAAATTGATTTTAAAGAATACGGTAAAGCGTTAGACGCTAATAATGCAAAAATTGCTGCGGCACAAAACATTGTAGCTCCAGTTAATCAAATGTTAGAAATAGCTTCTAGTCCGCAAACTCCTAGAGATATTGCAGGGTTTACAGGTGCTATATTTGATACTGTAGGAAGAATAAAAACTGAATTAGACGTCCTACAAAATAACGTATTAGGTAAATTAGATAAAGATCAACAAGCTATTGCAAATAGAATTTCAGGTTATTTTGATAATTTAACTGCAGATAACAACACTACTTCTGCTAATGGATTAGAAAACGCAGTAGATGAAAATGGAAAAGCATTAAATTTTAAATGGTCAGAACTTGGTACACAGGTAGCTAACAACGCAGTTTATAAAGCTCTCTTTTTAGAATTAGCGTATTATTCATTATTGCTTAAAGGACAAGAATCTAGGGCGGTATCTGATAAAGATATTGTAAACGCTTTAAGAACTATTGGTGGAGACGCTTCAACACCTGAAGCCGCTATGAGGACTATTGTAAATTTTACTTCTAAAGCATTAAGTGCCGCAGAAAACGAAGTAGCTGCTGCAAGAAAAGTATATAAAACCAAAGCTTATGAACCTTTTAGAAATCAATTCGGTTATTCTGAAGAAGATATTGATAACGAATGGCAAGGTCCAATAACCTCTCTTATGAATCCGTCTAGTAATTACAATCAAGAGTTTACAGAATTTTTAAACTTTGCTCAAATATACGGTGGTGATATAGGGAATCAAAAAGGTCCGTTTAATAGATATTTAGCACCTTTTGTAGGTAGTGTTTTACAACAACAATCTCAAACTGGTAAAAATTTACCAAAAGAAGAACTAACTAACGAAGACATTGCACTTAATGCATTAAAAGCCGCAGGAATTAAAATAGGGTCTCAATAATATGGCAGAGCCAATAACTCTTTTACGTCAAGAAGATTTAAACGTTATTGAAAGTATTAATGCTTTATCTGAAGACGAAAAACAAAAACTATTTTCTGATAATCCTGCTGCTAAAGATTATTACGATACTTTAGTTAAAAGAGTTGAAGCTCCTAGAACACCTATAGAATACGATCCCACAACTCTACAAAGTGGGATACAAACAGTTGGGAAAGGTTTAACTGCTATTGGAGAAACTGCAGAAAAACTAGAAGAAAAATTACCTCCAGTACAATTACTTCCGTTCTTAAATACACAAGATATTTTAAATGCTTATAAAAACATTTATAAACCTATTGGTATGTGGCTTGACGATGAAGAAAAACTAAGGCAAGCAGGAGAAATAGGTATAGATATAAATACAACTGGTGCTAATCTTTTAACAAGATTAAAATCTGGTTTTGGCTCTAGACAACTTTCTTTTGAAGATACTAAAAAATTATTAAGCGAACAACTTGGTAAAGAACCATATTACATGGAAGATATCGAAGGTGTTGGAGTAGTTTTTCAAGAAAATAAAGGTGATCGCTTAGTAGCTTTTAACCGTCCAGGAGCTGACGTAGGTGATGTTGTTGAGTTTATAGGAGAAGAAGCTTTACCATTAGGTTTAGACGTAGCAACACAAATAGCATTAACAAAAAATTTAAAAAGATTACCGCAAAGCACATTGAATAAAGTTTTTTCTGGTGCTTCTACTGCTACTACATCAGGCGTTACAACTTACATGGGGGAACTTACAAAATTAAAAGTAGGTCAAGATTTATTTGGTTTAAATAAAGATAAAAATTTTACTGATCTTTTAGAAGAATCTGTGAATCCAGCATTATTATCAGCTGGAGGTACTGCTGCTTTTAATTTAGTAGGAACATTTGCTACAGGCTTATATAGAGCTTTTAATCAAGGTAAAATCCCTAATGAGGTTGTAAACGATATTAATGAAACTTTACTTAGGATAAAAGAAAAAGGCGAAGGAGCTGAAGTTTTACCAACAGGTGAAATACCTAACTTTAAACCTACGTTAGGACAAAGAACAAAAGACCCTGAACTTCTTGCATTAGAAGATGCATTTATTCTTGCACCAGGAGCAGATCAAAACGTCAGAAGAAAATATTTAGCACAACTTGATGATAACGAAGAGGCTTTAGTTGAATACGCTACAAAACTTGCAGACGAATTTGGTTTAGATTACGCTAATCAAGCGATAGAGGTCTTCGGCAGAAATTTTAAATCTGCTGCTGGAGATAAAGCAGATGTATTAAAACAAAGAGTTTTAGATAGTTATAAACTTTCAAGGGAAACTGCTGGGGCAAGTATAAAAGGCTTAGATGGATATGAAGGGGCAGCAGGTGATTTAGGATTAGATTTATTAACGATTACTAATAAATCAGCTGATGAACTTACCGAAGGAGATACAGTATTACAGACATTATTAAATAGAGCTAAAGAACAAAGTAATACGATATTTGAAACTGTAAAACAGGCAGTAGGTGTATTACCTGCTAGACAAACTAATACTTATAATGTCCTTAAAAAATTAGTAGACGATCCAGGAGAAAGATCAATATTTACTGCATTAAATGACCCTACTTTTACAAACAGAGTATTTCCTGATCCTGCAGAAGCAAAAGAATTATTATTAAGATTAAGTAATCGAGATGCTAATGGTAGGTTTACTACTCCTTTAAATTTATCTGAATTAATTGCTACTAGAAAGTTTTTAAATATGGCTAAAGGTGGTAAAAAAGACATAGATCTAGATGTTAGAGAAGTTAACGAACTATTAAAAGCTATAGATCAAGATATAGCTGATTCTCTTAAATCAGCTGATTTAAAAGGTGGAAAAGTAGTAGTAGAAGGTCAGGAACTACTACCAAGTGAGGCTTGGAGATTTGCTAACGATAGATATACACAGGCTAATAAATTAGGACGAAAACAATTTATAGGTGAAGTAAGAGCAGGGAAAATTCAACCTTCACAACTTTTTGATATGACCATGTCTAAAAGCGTTAGAGGTGCGAGAACTAACGAATATTTTGATGACTTGTATGAAGTATTAGAACTTGGTGACGATAAACTTATAACGGATTTACGTTTCGCATTTGGTGAAAGATTAAAAGACACTATTAAAGATACTAACATAGCAAATAGAAATAAAGCGGTTAATGAATTTTTAGATCTACATAGTGGTATTTTTAAAAAACTATACCCTACTAAAGGTGATCAATCTGCATTTAGGTTAGCGGCTCGTGATTTAGATAACGTAGCGAAATCTAAAATAAAATACGATAATGCTATAGACCAAATTAATAAAAAATACGGTCAATACACAGGTAAAACAGACGACGTAATACAAAATATTTATAGTATTTTTAAAGGTACACCTGAAGAAAGCTTGTTGCAATTAAATGGTCGTAGAAAAGAATTAGCTAAAATATTAAATACTAGCCCTGAATTAAAAAACCAATTTCAATATCATCTACAACAGGTTTTATTAAGAGATATGAAATCTGTTGATCCTTTTTATGGTGATATATTAGATCTAGATAAATTAGTTAAAATAATACAAGACCCTAATTTTGAAAAATCATATGGAACATTTTTCAATAAAGAGTATATTAACAATCTTAAGAAGTTAGCAGAAGTTACACAATTTACTAATAAAAGAATTCAATCAAAAATACCTCAAGAATCTAGGCAAAATGCGAAAGATATTGTGTCTAAAATGACTACTCCTTTTTCTGAAGGACAACAAGCAGCACAAGGTATTTTAGGTCCATTGAACCCTATTAGTGTTAAATTTAGAATTTACGATAAAATACAATTAAACAGAGGGTTTAAAACATTAAATAATTTAATATTAGATGCTGACGCTTTAGATAGTTTTATTAAAAACAGATTTAGTACATTTAAAAATATTAAAAGAACAACACCTTTTGGAGGGTTATATGCACGTAATTTTGATGATATAATGAGTGATGATGATATACCTGAAGAAGTAAGGTTAATAGAAGAAAAATAATGGCACTATCAGAAACATTAAAAGATTTAACAGAAGGTATTTCTTCTTTGAGAAATCAAACCTATAAACTAGGTGATCGGTATATGCAAGGCGAAGATATCATGAAAGACGGTATGGATCTTCGTAATATGTTAAAAAATATGGATATTGAAATTACCAAATTAGAAGGTACTTCAAGAAAAGATAATCCGTCAGTTTATGATGTAGAAGTAGAACAATATACTTCAGATGAAGCAGGTAAACTTAAAAATAGATTAGGTGAACTAATGAACGCTACGTCTGATTTTGACGAAGCTCCTGGAATGTTCGATGGTGGAATGCTGACAGGGGTTATCGGTGGACCTGTTGATGTAGAAAAACTTGACGAATCAAGAACAGTTCCAGGAATTATCAAAGAAACATATTCAGACCCCATGTTACGTTTAATATCAGGACAACGTGCAGGGTTTTATCCACAACTAGGTTTTGGTGCTGATCCTTATGAAAATGTATTTAAACGTGCTTTAGGAATTCCTGTTGCTGAAGCCCCTACAACACCACCACCTGATAGACCTCCGTACATACCACCACCTGATGGACCTCCTTTCAAAGACCCACGTGATGGAGATTTTTACGATCCTAGAGACGATTATTTAAGAGATCGTTTTTTAGATTTTAGAGACGCTGACCTTTTTGATTTTACTCCTATTGGGACTCCTGATACACCAAAAGTTCCTATGGATTTTGATCCTGCCGCATTTAGAGAAGATATATTATCAAACATACCTGCCTACGATCCTTCTGAATTAGAAAAAGGAATTGCAAGTTTACAAGAACAAATAGGAAGTTTTAAACCGCCTACATTAGACATAGGTCAAATTACTAGAGATATTCAATCTCAACTTAAATTACCTCAAACTCCTCAAATAGATAGAGAAGCTCTTGTTAGAGATATTCAATCTAGCATAAAAATTCCTCAAGCTCCTCAAATAGATATTGAAGCTTTAAGATCAGATATTTTAAGATCTGTTCCACAACAACAATTACCAGATGTTTCTAAATTTGTAACTCAATCTGATATCAATAAAGCTCTTGCTAATATACCTCAACCAGAACAATTAGATAGACAGGCTTTGATTAGAGATATACAGTCGCAAATAAAAGTTCCTGAAAGATTTGATCCAACTGGTTTAGAATCTCAGATATCAGGTTTACAATCTCAAATACAAGGAATACCACAATTTGATCCAACAAGTTTACAAGCAAGATTGGGTGGGCTAGAGCAACAATTAGCAAACATTCCGCAACCACAACAAATAGATATTGGAGCATTAAGACAAGATATTTTATCTCGTGTTCCACAATTTGATCCCTCGTCTATTCAACAAGGATTAGCAAGTTTAGAATCTAGATTACAAAATATTCCCCAAGTAACTCCTAGAAGCGATGCGGAAATACAATCTTTAATAAACAGGTCTATTTCAAATATTCCTACTCCTCAAACACCTGATGTTTCAAGATTTATTACAGCAGATGATTTAAGCAGAGGATTAGCTTCTATAAATATTCCTCAAGTAAATTTAGACCCAATTACAAGCAGATTGGCTCAACTAGAAAAACAATTAGCAGGTTTATCAACACCTTCCGTTTCAATACCTAACTTTAGAAACTTTACTTTAGGATAACCAAGCTTGAAAACCGTCTCCTAAGACTTGTTTTGCTAAATCGTGTTTCGCCCTTAAAGACTTTACTATCTTTTCATCAATAGTATCTTTGGTTGTAAGGTCATAATAAGTAACTTTATTTTCTTGACCTATTCTATGAGCACGGTCTTCAGACTGTAATCTTTTTTCTAGATCAAAACTATTAGAATAATAAATTACGTTGTTAGCTTTAGTTAACGTAATACCATAACCAGCAGTCATTTGATTACCTACGAAAAATCTAGGGTATTCGTTATCGGATTGGAATTCTTTAATCGCTGACTTTCTATGGTCTAGGTCTGTATCCCCATAATAACTAACTACACTTGCTCCACCATACTCTTTTTGTAAAGCTTTGGTAATTTTTTCTATATTGTGAACATAGTTCGCCCATATGATAACTTTTCCATCCATATAAGAAATAAGTTCCATCATAGCATCTATTCTATTATTATCTATATCTATAATTTCATCTTGATCGTTTCTTACAAAACCACAAATCATGGTATGTAATCTTAAAAGCTGTGTCATGACAGAAGTTGCGGTAACAGTTTCTTGGTCTTTTAAGACTGCCATCGCATCTTTTTTCATTTCTTTATATAATTTATTTTGTTCAGGTGTTAATTCAACATAATGTTTGTTATAAATTTTATCAGGTAAATCAAGGCATTCTTTCTTTAAAACTCTGAAACTATAGGCTTGTGTAAGCGTCTTTAGTTCGTGTAAGTTCCTATATCCTTTAACTTCACGAAAGCTATGAGACCCTATTGATCTTTGAATGATCTCTGCAAAGTGGTTTTGAAATGAATAATAAGATTGGAAACCTAATATGTGTGTATCAAGAAATTTGAACTGTGTGTAGAAGTCTAAAGGTGATCTTGTAATAGGAAAACCTGTAAGTATTCTACGAAACTTTGCATGTGCACTAATTTTTAATAAACTTTTTGTTCTATTAGCTTTTGGGTTTTTAATAGTTGTACTTTCATCTATAGCTATTAAAGAATTAGTAGACTGTAATAATTTTTCTGTAAAGATGCGACCTTTCTCAGAAGAAAAAGCTTCAACGTTTATAACTAAGATTCTTAATTTATCTGTTTCCGTAAACAGTTTCATAAGAGCTTCTTGTTTTCTTTTAGTAGGTGAGGATTTCCAAAGTGTGGTATAGCACTCTACGTGGTCAGGCATGTGTGTAGGTAACTCTTTATCTATCCAGTTTAGATATACTCCTTTAGGTGCGATAATAACTGCGGTATTAATTGCCCCTCTATCGTAGAGAATAGCTATGTTATCTATAAGAACTTTAGATTTACCTGTACCCATTTCCATAAAAAATGCATATGCAGGCTTATTCCAACTTTGTTTTAAAGCCTCTAATTGATGTTCATAAGGTACTGTTTTAAACTTATATTTCATCTTCTTCTTTCTAGTAAAACTATATTACTATAAAAAATAATAAAACGCTTTACTTTGCTTAAATAATTTTATATCTTAGTTAACGTAACTAATAACTTAAAGAAAGGAAGAAAGTATGAATGAAGATTCTAAGCCGACAGTTTATGTCGTTCAGGAAACTCCTGGAAGAAACATTCTGAAAGCTACTTCGTTTGGTAATATTGAAGTTTTACTTCCTGCTAACACAAATATCATGTTTAGCAGCATTCCTGTTATTAGAAAACTCAAACGTAAACTATCTAATTATAACTCCGATAAAGATTATCTACTACTTATAGGAGATCCGTCTGCTATTGGGGTTTGCTGTGCAATTATTGCACAAAAAGCTAGTAAGTTTACTGTTCTAAAGTGGGATAGAGAAACGCAAGTTTACTATCCTGTGTTGTTGGATTTGATGGCAAAGGAGGACTTAGAAAATGACATCGGATAATTTAACAGCTGAGTTTTTTGAAAAAGAGGTAGACTGGAAAAGCCTTACAACTGATGATCAGATGAAAGGTGTTTCCGAATTAGCTCAAAAACAGGTAGAAGCGAAAAAGAAAGTTGATGAACTTACTGGTTTGCTTGACCAAGCTAAAGAAGAACTCAGAGATATTCAGGAAAGACAATTACCTGAAAAAATGGCTGAAGTTGGCTTCAGCGAAATAAAACTAAATGACGGTACTAAAATCGTTATTGAGGATTTTTATAATGCTCACATCTCAAGAAACCATGCCGACCAAGCTTTTGATTGGTTAGAAGGTAATGGTTTCGGTGACATTATAAAACATGAAGTTGGTGTTAAATTTAACAAAGATCAAGCGTTAGATGCAGCATCAGCTTTTGATCAGCTTCGTGCTATGGGTTTTACTCCTTATAATAATAAAGGTGTGCACCCATCAACACTAAAAGCTTGGGTGAAAGAACAAATACAAAATGGTAATGGAGACATTCCCACAGAGTTGTTTGGTCTTTTTATTGGTAGTCGTGCTAAAATAACTTAGAAAGGAGGATATATGTCTGAAGAAAGTAAGAAAAGCACAGATTTAGCTGTCTTTGATGACGATCTGCTATCCGCAGGTACTGGTCTAGAGGAAGTTAAAAGCGATGATTTAGCTATCCCTTTTATTAGGATACTACAAGCTATGTCACCGCAAGTGAACAAACGTGCTGCAGAGTACGTTGATGGAGCAGAGGTCGGTATGATATTTAATACTGTTACTAATGCTATCTACGATGGTGAAAAGGGTGTGGAAATTATTCCGTGTTCTTACACTAAAAGATACCTTGAATGGATTCCTAGAGAAAAAGGCGGTGGTCTAGTAACCGCTGACCATTCTCCAGATATCCTGAGACAGTGTACTAAAAACACTAAAGGTGAATATGTGCTCGAGAACGGCAACACTATAGATGAAACTGCACAGTTCTTTATTCTATTATTAGATGAGAACGAAGGTCCACAGCAAGCTGTGTTGAGTTTTAGCAGAAGTCAGCTAGGTGTAGCTAGGAAGTGGAATACTATCCTTCGCATGGCTAAAATTCCTAACTCTGAAGGGAAACTAGTTCCAGCACCTATGTTTGCTTATAAATACCTATTAACCACAGTTGAGCTATCTAACGATAAAGGCTCTTGGTTTGGGTTTAATGTCTCTCAGGCTGATGCCATTGTAGGTAAAGAAAAGGCTCTAGCATATGAAGCTAGAGATTTTATGTTAGCTGCAAGATCAGGTGATGTTGAAGTAAAACACGACGACGTTTTGTAGATAGATGTCTTTAGCTCGAGATTATGCAAAACTTTTTGCTGGGCTAAAACAGGCGTATGGAAAGTTTACTCAAACTTCTGACCTTAGAGACGACGGTAAAGTTGGCGGAAAGGTTGTTACTGTATCAGAACAACTAACCGAAAACAGACTAAGGGAGCTTTGGCAACAGCACTTAGACGGTAAGACTTCGATAGGTATTGTTCCTATAGACGAAGATAATTGCTGTCAATGGGGTGCTATAGACGTAGATGATTTTACGCTAGACCTTAAAGGTTTAGCTAAGAAACTACATAAACTAAAGCTTCCATTAGTTCTTTGTCGTAGTAAAAGCGGTGGAGCACATATATTTCTGTTTGTTTTTGATCCAGTTCCTGCAATCATTATGCAGAGGAAACTAAAAGACATTGCCGCATGTCTTGGTTTTGGACAGGCAGAAATATTCCCTAAACAAACTAAACTATTAATAGAAAGAGGGGATAAAGGAAGTGCTTTAAACATGCCATACTTCGGTGGAGAAGATTCTACTAGATATGGTTATGGAAACTCTGGAGTTGCTCTTACTCCAGAAGAATTTATAGAACTAGCTAATGAAAGAACTATAACTGCAAAAGAGCTAGAGGAGTATGTTATTGAAGCTTCGCAAGACGAAGAATGGCTAGACCAAGCTCCTCCCTGTTTACAACACCTAATTACACAAGGCTTTCCTAAAGGAACACGTAATTCAGGATTATTTAACGTAGGTGTATTCCTTAGAAAGAAATACGAAGATGATTGGGAACACCGTTTAGAACAAGTTAATATGAACTATATGTCACCACCGTTAGTGGCACAAGAAGTTTTAACAATAATAAAACAAGTTCAGAAAAAAGATTATTTCTATCGTTGTAACGATCAACCTATTGCAGGTCATTGTAATTCAACGGTATGTAGGACTAGAAAGTTTGGTATAGGGTCATCAGGTGGTACACCGCAGTTTAGTAACCTAACAAAACAAAACTCAGATCCACCGATATGGTTTTTAGATGTAGAAGGTGGAAGGTTAGAACTAGAAACAGACGACCTACTAAACCAAAACAGATTTCAAAGAAAGTGTATGGATGCACTCAATATAATTCCACCTAGAGTAAAAGATAATGTGTGGAGACAATTAATACAGCAGTTATTAGATAATTTAACTGTAATAGAAATGCCTGACGACGCTTCTAACGAAGGACACTTTAAAGAATTATTAGAAACTTTTTGCACAGAAAGACCTGCAAGAGAACGAGATGAGATATTATTACATAAGCCTTGGACTGATGCTTATAAAACCTATTTTAGAGTTAGTGATCTAGTTGATTACTTAAATAGAAATGGGTTTAAAGAATATGCTAGAAACAAGATTACTTCTAAGTTAAGGCAAATGGGAGGTGGTGCACACTTCTTCAATATAAAAGGTAAAGGAACTAACGTTTGGTACGTTCCTGAGTTTGAAACACAAAACGAGGTATTTTCGATACCTAAAGACATAACGGATATAGACGAGGAAATATGATTAAGTTTATTAAAGGTGGCATGAAAGGTTTTGATCCTTTAATTTATGAATGGGATGAACCTGTAGTTAGAGAATATTGCGGTAAAACTATCTATGGTAGAAAAACCAAAGGTTTCGGTGAAGAAAGTTTTGAGTATGCAGGGAAGTTCTACAACCCTTCTCCATGGACTCAGCCTATGAAATATATTAAATGGAATACAGAAAGCTTAGTAAAGGCACAGATAGGTAAAAAAGTAGATTTTAATTTTTGTTTATGTGGTTTATATGAGGAAGATGGAAAAGGTATCCCTCATCATTCAGATACTGTTCCTACGTTAGATGATATAGTTGTATCACTTTCTTTTGGTGCACCAAGAATATTTGAATGGAGAGAATACCATTACGATATTAAAAAAGAAACCAATACTAGTGAAACATACATAGATTTAGAAGGAAACGCTACTATAACTCATTATCTGCTAGAAGACGGTGATGTACTTATATTTGATGGAGCTTCTCAGATGACATCTACACACGCTGTATTAGATGTAGTAGGTGCTAGAGATAGAGTTAACTTGACATTTAGAACAGGAATTAATAATGTCAAACACTAGAGAAGATTATATAAAAGTTGTTGTTAAGTGTGATAATGTAATGCATAAAAATCTAAACGATTTAAAGAAAGCAGCTAAAGAAAAAATATTAAAAGACGAAATAATGTGGGTAGAAGCTATATCGCCAGCACATAGAAGAAAAGAAAAAATATATGTTGCCGACTAAAACTCAGGTGATTCTTGGACCTCCAGGAACAGGAAAAACATCTACATTATTACAACTTATAGAAAACGAATTAGATAGCGGTGTTTCTCCTAACAAGATTGGTTTCTTTACGTTCACAAAAAGAGCGGTAAATGAGGGTGTTGAGAGAGCCATGAACAAGTTTTCATTAACTAAAAAAGATTTACCTTATTTTAAAACATTACATTCATTAAGTTTTCATCAGCTTGGATTAAACAAAGAAGATGTGTTTGAACGTACACATTTAATAGAGCTTAATGATAAATTAAATGTAAAACTTACAGGCTCGCAAAGTACAGAAGACGGAACTATTTACAGTATGACTAAAGATGATAGGTTGATGTTTATAGATAACCTAGCAAGAATGAAGAAGTGTTCGCTTGAGGATTTATGGCATGATGTAGAAGACGCTGTGAATTGGTATGCACTTGATAGATTTAGTAGAGGGTATTCAGCTTATAAGAAAGCTAGACGGTTGTACGATTATACAGATATGTTGCAGTTCTTTTTAGAAAGAGGTTATGCACCAAAGCTCGATGCACTGTTTATAGATGAAGCACAAGACCTTAGTCCTTTACAGTGGGCGGTAGTTAGAAAGCTTATAGATAGTAGCCATAAAGTATATGTTGCAGGTGATGATGACCAAGCTATTTATAAGTGGGCAGGTGCAGATGTAGATTATTTAATTAGTAATTGCACGAATGCAACTGTATTAGAACAAAGCTACAGGATACCTAGCTCTATACACGAACTAGCGAGAAAGACTGTAGGTAGATTAACTAAGAGAGTAGCTAAATCTTGGAAACCTAAAGACGATACAGGCGTGGTTAGTTGGGAAAGAGGTTTTGAACATATAGATATGAGCGAAGGCTCATGGTTAGTTCTAGGTAGAACAAATTACATATTAGAAAACGTAATAGATCATTGTAAACACGAGGGTTGGTTTTTTGAGGTTAAAGGTAATCCTAGCGTTGCAGGAGTTAAGTTAGACGCTATTAGAAGTTGGGAACGTTTTAATAAAGGTGAGGAGCTTACACTACAGGAATGTGGAACGTTTTTAAGATATATAAAGAAAGTAGCTAAAAACCAATTAAAGTTATTTGAGGGAGATCTAAAAGTAGGTAGAACTCATGTAGAGGGTTTAGTAGGTGTATTGCCTAAAGGTAGGTGGTACGATTGCCTAGATATGATCTCTATAACAGAAAGAAGTTACCTACAAGCTATGCTAAGACGAGGAGAGAAAGTTTTAAAACAACCACGTATCCGTATATCTACTATTCATGCGGCAAAAGGAGCAGAGGCTGACAACGTAATACTGCTAACCGACATGACACATAAAGTTTATAACAGTTATCAACGAGACCCTGACGATGAAACGAGAGTGTTTTACGTTGGTATGACAAGGGCAAAAAAGAGGCTTTACTTGATTGAACCTACATCAAGGAAATATTTCGACTTGTAAAGAGGTTTTTTGTCGTATATAATTTTTATTTTAAAAGTAAACAAGAAAGGAGAAACTTATGCCAAGTATAAGAAAAAAATTAACAGCTGAACAAAACCCTAACGATTGTAAAAATACAAGAATGGATATTGCTCATGCTGGAGTGTTCGCTAACTTTAGACCTGATGAAATAGCTCATATTTCTAGGTTTGAAAAAATAGCTTCATTTCTAATAGATGAATCTAAACGTCAAGGTAGACCGCTAGATACTTTAGAGATAGGTTGCGGACAGTTGTGGGTGCTACGAACTTTATATAAGTCTTTTGTAGTTAAGAAATCTGATGTAGTTTCATCTTATTATGGTTACGATATCGACCCTGCCTCATTTGAAGAAATCAAATTTTGGGCAGGAGAAGGTGGTCATGTAAACGATACTACTTGGATTAAAAACTTTAACGCTACTTTAGAATTAAAAGACGTTAGTGTAGATCCGACATTACCCCATAATAGCGAAACTATAGACGTAGCTTGGTCTACCGAAGTTATCGAGCATATGCCAAGAGAAGCTGTAGAGCCTTGGATTGCCGAGTTAAGTCGTGTGGTAAAAAGTGGTGGAACAGTATTTATCTCAACACCTAACCACGATGGCTCTAACGATAAACTTCCTGAAGACCATATCTACGAGTGGGGTTTCGAGGAACTAAAAGGGTTGCTTACTAGATACTTTAAACTTGAATCTGTAGTAGGTGTATTTACTCAAACTAAAAAGTTCCAGAAATCTCAAGACGCTAAACAAATATGGACTCCTGAACAGTTAGACATGTTGAAAGAAAGATATGGAAGACAGTTCTTAAGAGTTGTATTAGCGACTTTTTATCCAGAGACTTCTAACAACTGTTTTTGGAGATTAACTAAGTAATGTTCATAGAGGAAGAACTAGATAGATATATCTATTGGATAGAGGAAAGAGAGAGGATCAGGACTAAAAAAGAAGAAGAAGGTCTTGATCCTCCTTGGACTGACGACAAGATATTACAGGAGTATAAGTTCTGTCAAGTCTTTAGGGATGACGATAGAACTAGTCGGTGGTTTATAGAGCATATGCGTGATCCATTAAGAATGTCTCCTGAAGTATTTATGGCTACTGTTATTTTCCGTTGGTTTAATTTAATCCAAACAGGAGAAACTATTCTTAAATATGATTTGCATACTGATTGGGATCCAACGATTGCAGATGTACAAATAAGAAAACAAAACCAATGGATAACAGGTGCTTATGTAATTAAAAGTCCAGACGGATTAGATAAGTTGCAAGGTATTATCAGGTGTATTAATTACATGTGGTATAGAAAAGATGAAATACTAGAAGAAGTTTACAACCGCATGGATTCTATGCAAAAGATGTGGGAGTATTTACGAGGTTTTCCATTTCAAGGTCCATTTATGGCTTATGAAATAGTAACTGATTTAAGTTTTACTATGTTTTTAAAAGACGCTACTGATAGGTTGACTTGGGCTAATGCAGGTCCAGGAGCAATGAGAGGTCTAAACAGACTGACAGGTAGACCATTAGATTTTAAAAAGAAGTCAAACGATTGGGTTGGAGAAATGAACGAACTTTACGAAATATGTAAGTTGAGATTATCTCCTAGTATATTAAAAAGTAACAGACATGCCTTTGAGTTACGAGAAATAGAAGGTGGTCTTTGTGAGTTCGATAAGTATTCTAGGATACTAAAAGGAGAAGGAAGAACAAGGAGTAAGTATGTACACAATAAAAGCGTATAACGTAAACGATGCTTTTTACAAAGGTTTAGATCTTTTTGGCTCTAACATTAACTATAGAGAATATGAAAGCAGAAACGGTAGAGTGTGGGAACTAAAAGACCCAATCACTATTAAATACATTAATCCACACCATAGAGTTTTATTTGATAAATGGAGAGATTGTAATCCTTTTTTCCATTTAGCTGAAGGCTTATGGATGTTAGCAGGTCGAGGAGATTTAGCTTCTATGGAGCATTACGTTCCTAGAATGTCTGAGTTTTCAGACGATGGAAAAAGTTTATGGGGTGCTTACGGTTATAGATGGAGATGGATGTTTGGCACTGATCAACTAAAAACTATTATTAAGATGCTACAAAGAAATCCTGATGATAGACGTTGTGTATTACAGATGTGGGGTGCTGAACAAGACCTAAACCATTTAGACGGTAAAGGAAAAGACGTGCCTTGTAATACTCAAATTTATTTTAAGATTAGAGACGGTGCTTTACGTATGACCGTAACTAATAGGTCTAATGATTTAATATGGGGTTGTTTCGGTGCTAACATGGTTCACTTCAGTATGCTTCATGAATACATGGCAAGTATGATCGGAGTAAAGCTTGGTGAATATTATCACTTTACTGACAACTTACATATCTATGTAGACTATCCAATATGGAGAGATAAAGTTTCTCAAATAGACACAGAGGTAGGTTTATACTGTTATAGAAATGATGACGCTTACCCTGCAAATTTAGTTCCTTTGGTGCTTGAGCCTAGTACCTTTGACCAAGAAGTTAAAGATGTATTAGATCGTGTAGAAAAAGATAAAGGTTATTATCAAAATCCTTTTCTAGAGTATACAGCAATTCCTGTTATAAATGCTTGGGATCTTTGGAAGAAAGGAGACCTTAATTCAGCTAAAGATGTTGTTGAAAGCATCGAAGCACAGGATTGGAGGACAGCTTGTTTAAATTATTTACAGAGGAGAAGTTAAATGTCAAATAATTATAAATTAATAGAAGACTTAGCATGGGGCGATGTCGAAGTATTAAAAGAAGCAGAAAAGTCTTATGGCACAAGTTGGAAACAACGTGGTGGTATAGGTGCTTTTATGATGTTAGCACGTAAGTGGGATAGGTTAGAAAACCAAGTTAAAAAGAATGGTTACGATGTTTTCCTATCTGCCTTAGAAGACCAAAGAGCCGAAGGTATCTTAGACGATATCCGAGACCTTAGACAATACTTACTGCTAGTAGAATCTCATTGCTTAGAACTAATAGCTATAGATAAGCTTGGAGACGAAGTAGAAAGTGATTAATTATTTATGGGGTTGGTTTGACCCTGAACAACTACCGTGAGTCTACAGACAACATTGTTCGATCCAAAAGCCGACTGGTCTGCACCTGAGACTTTACCTAATCTATCTGGAGCAAAAGAATTCAGTATAGATTTAGAGACTCGTGACCCAAATTTGAGAACTAAAGGCTCAGGTTGGGCTAGAAAGGACGGAGAGATAATCGGTGTTGCGGTAGCGTGGGAGAGTGGTAAAGCTTATTTACCATTCTCTCATCTTGGTGGTGGCAACCTAGATAAAGAAATAGTTTATCGGTGGTTACAACGACAATTAAATTCTAATGCGACAAAAGTATTCCATAACGCTACCTATGATTTAGGTTGGTTAACCTCTGAGGGTTTTAGTATAAATGGAAGTATCGTAGACACCTTAGTTGCCGCACCTTTATTAGACCAAGATTCTTTTTCATACTCTTTAGATAACTTAGGAGAGAAATATTGTAATGAAAAGAAAAATGAAAACTTATTAGACGAAGCATTAAATTCATACGGATTAAAAGATAAAGGTGATATGTGGAAGTTACCTGCAAAGTATGTAGGGTTATATGCAGAACAAGATGCAGCATTGACTTTACAACTTTGGAAAATATTAAAACAAAAAATAAAAGACGAAAACTTATCTCAGCCATTCCAAACTGAAATGGAAATAGTAAAACTTGTTATTGAGATGAGGATGAAAGGTGTAAAGGTTGACTTAGAAAAAGCAGAAAAGATTATGCGAGAGTTAACTGTAAAAGAACAAGCTATCTTATTAGAGATAAAACGGAACTATGGAGTTGAAGTAGATATATGGGCTAATGCTTCTATCCAAAAAGCTTTTGATAAAATTAATTTATATTACCCATATACAGAAAAAGGCTCACCAAGTTTTCAGGCTAACTGGTTAGAAAACCACGAACATGATTTACCTAAAGCTATTGCTCGTGCTCGTAAATATAACAAAGCAGGTGGCACGTTTATTAAGAAGATGATCTTCGACCACCAAGTTAACGGAAGGATACATGCTGAAGCCCATAGTTCACGTTCTGAAATAGGTGGAACTGTAACAGGTAGGTTTAGTTATTCTAACCCAAACCTACAACAAGTTCCAGCTAGAGACCCAGAGATTGGACCAATGATCAGATCTATCTTTGTTCCTGAGCAAGGAGAAGAGTGGTGCTGTTTTGATTACAGCCAACAAGAGCCAAGAATAACAGTTCATTATGCTCATCGCCTAAAGATGACTGGGGCTGATCAAGCTGTTAAAAGTTATTTAGAAGGTAACGCTGACTTTCACCAAATAGTTGCGGACATGGCAAATATACCTCGCAAACAAGCTAAAAATATAAACTTAGGACTTACCTATGGGATGGGCGTAAAGAAGCTTATAAACGAGCTAGGGGTATCTGAGGAAGAAGGTAACGAGCTACTATCTCAATACCATACTAAAGTTCCTTTTATAAAAGGGTTGATGGATTACTGCACTAAACTAGCATCCGATAGAGGGTATATAAAAACTCTAGGTGGGAGAAAGTCTAGATTCGATTTATGGGAGCCAAGCGGAACGTATAACGAAGTATCAGCTTTACCAATCGAAAAGGCTTTAGAAAAATATGGGGCGGATTTAAAAAGAGCCTACACCTATAAAGCATTAAACAGATTAATCCAAGGGTCAGCAGCAGATATGACCAAGTTGGCTATGTTAGAAGTTCGTAAACAAGGAATAGTTCCGCTACTACAGGTTCACGATGAGTTAGATTTTTCTTTAGGTAGTGAAGAAGAAAAACAAACCGTTAAAGAAGCCATGATAAACTGTGTTAATTTAAGTGTTCCGATGGAAGTTGATATGGAGATCGGAGCAAGTTGGGGGGAGATAAAATGAATTGTTGGCACTGTAACACAAAACTAATATGGGGTGGAGATCATGATATTCAAATGGAGGATGAAGAGTATATTATCGAAACTAATTTAAGCTGTCCTAATGAAAAATGCAGGGCAGCAGTTTATGTTTATTTACCAAAGGAAAAAGATGAGTAAAGGAAGCAAGCAAAGACCAATCAAAGATAGAAAGAAGTTTGAAGAAAACTGGGAAAAGATTTTTAAGAAGGAGAAACCTAATGCAGGGAATAGAAGAAAAAGTTAGGGAGGAGAAATCCACCCAATATCCACTTATGGTTATGTTAAGTGAAAAAGGTATGACCTATGAAGAAATAGGCAGACAGTTTAATGTAACTAAACAACGAGTTCACCAAATTATTTGTTGTTGTAGAATAGGTAATGGTGATTATTACGAAGGTAGAAAGTTAGCTAGAGAGTTTAGAACATACTTAAATTCATTAACTAAATCAGAAACAGAAAAACAAAAACTGTTTAAAGACTGGCTACAAGATAAAGGTGTAAAGGTATCAGAGAATAACAAAAATTATTCAACCTATGCCTAAAGAAACAACTCTTTATCAAAACCTTAAAAAACATTTACCTCAAGTTCATTGGCAAAGAATAGAATCACCAATGACTCAAGGAACTCCTGACGTTAATGGTTGTATCCAAGCTCAAGAATTTTGGCTAGAGTTAAAGATAGCTAGAGGTAATAAAATAAAGTTCTCTAACTTCCAATGTAATTGGGCAGTTAAAAGAATGGCGTCAGGAGGCAAAGTCTTTAGTTTAATCCAACACCATGATAATAAATGGATACGATTATACGAAGGCAACCAATTTAGAAAATTACAAGAAAGCCTCTCCTCTACTGAGTGTTTATACGAAATGCAACCGCAGTATACAAAAGACAAATGGCTAGGATTATTAAATAATATTTTAAGTCGTTAATCGCTTTACTTTCTAAACGCTGTTATTTATATTATTAAAAGTTAGCTAGGGTTAGCTGACGGAAATGTCATAAATAAGAAAGGAGAAATATATGGCACACGAAGTAGAAACGATGGCTTACGCAGGGGAAGTGCCTTGGCACGGACTCGGTGTTAAAGTCGATGACACCCTAACGCCTCAAGAGATGATGAAGGCTGCAGGACTAGACTGGACAGTCTCTAAACGTCCAGGATACACTTTATCAGAACCTGCTTGGTCAGATTCTGTAGAGGTTATCCAAACACCTGATACTTACTTTGTTGTTAGAGATTCTGATAACACAGTATTATCACATTGTGGTAATAGTTATATACCTGTGCAAAACGAAAGAATTTTTGAGTTCTTCGAAAGGTTTACTAAAGCAGGTAATATGACTATGGAGACCGCAGGCTCTCTAAAGAATGGTTCAGAGATATGGGGCTTGGCTAAAGTATCCTATGACTTTGATCTTTTAGGGGTTGACCATATAAAAGGGTATTTATTAATCAACCAACCACATAAGGTCGGTAAATCCCTATCTATAAGGTGCACACCTATTAGAGTAGTCTGTAATAACACATTGACATTAGCCCTACAAAGCGGTAATGCCTTTAGAATGCCTCATGTTAGGGATTTTAATATTGATGTTATGCAAGAAGCTGAAGAAGCTTTAGGTCTAACCATAGCTACTATGAAAGACTTCCAAGAAAAAGCTGAGTTCTTAGCTAAGTCTAAAGCTACCAAAGCACAGGTTCAGGAATTTGTGTCTAGGGTTTATCAACCTAATATATATGATGAACTTATGGCTTTTAGAAAAGCTAAAGAAGAAGGCAAAGCTGTTGGTGAGGAACCATTAATTATAGAACAGCTTGGTCGTTCAGCTAATACTGTTCTAGAAGCAGTCGAACGTCAGCCAGGAGCTGAACTAAAATCTTCCGCAGGAACATGGTGGGGTGCATTTAATGCTGTGACCTACTTTGAAGACCATAAAGAAGGTGAACATGAGTTAGGTAATACTTTACACAGTGCATGGTTCGGTGCAGGTGCAAATAGAAAAGCCAAAGCTCTCGATCTTGCGTTACAATATGCTAATGCAGCTTAATCAAAACTTCCAGATCAGTGCTCGTCTTGCGAGCACTATCTGGATATATTTATACAATACAGGTCAAGAAGAACTTGCTGAATCTTTATCCGAATCCATGATTGAAGAAGGCGTAGAACTTGACCCTAATGTAGAAGGTTTCGAAACAGAACACCTATTAGCTTTTTGGTCACACCACCTTTTAAGAGAAGGTGTGATTAAAAAGGTTAAATTACATTAATGTAATTACTCGTAAATCGCTTTACTTTCGGTTTTTAGTAAGGCACAATGATAATGTTTTTGTTAACTATTTAGAAAGGAGAAAACTTATGGCAAAAGCAGCAAAAAAAGTCGACACTAAAGTCGCAACACCCCCAAAGGCTACAGGTAAAATATCAATACCTGCACCTGTAAAGAAGACTAGAGCTACCTCTGAGTCTTTAACGGTTAGAATTAAACAGCTTCCAGACGGTTCTGCGAAGTTACCTAACCAAATGTGGTCTATTCTTGAAGCATTAGAAACCTTTAAGAATAAGCAAGCTAATGTGAATGACCTTATGACTTACGCTAGTAAGGAAGGCATACTCACTACTTGTCAAAGTCCTATGAGAATCTTTCGTTTTTATAAGAAAAGGTTTCTCGATGAAGGGATCTTGGAAGTTGTTAGCTAACGCTACATTTTACAAACCTCTAGTGAGTGGAGTATTATGGATATAATATTTTGCTCACCGAGAGGTTTTTTAATGGCTGACAGATATACCGTTGAGTACGATTTATCAGAAATAGATAGTTGGGAAGAACTATATACTTATGATGGAGACCAAATATTAGACGATGACGGTAATGAAATATCTAATCTTAGCCAAGACACCCAACAAATTATAGTTCACAGTGCACTGTTTGCTGTTCCTGTATTAGATGAAATAGGTATAAAGGAATGGTTAATACGACAATATTTATTATGTAATGTTGGTTGTTACGATTGCCCTTTAAGTATTGATAGTTTATATAGACATAGGAATTTAAAAACAGACGTAGACTTTATGACTAGGTCTGATTGGTTTTCACATAATTTTTACCAACTTTGCACAGACGAAATTGAGAGGGTAGCACACGGTATTTATTTTGATTTTGTTAAAGAAAAAGAAATAGAAGAAAGAAGAAAAACAATTAAATTGGTAAAGTAGTTAATCGCTTTACTTTGTTATTAATGTAAATTACTATTATATAGTTGTTTACTTTTAGAAAGGAGAAAAATATGGCAACGTTCCCAGATGATTACGATCCGACTGAGTTCGATAGAATGCAGGACGATGAAGAAAACGCTAGGCGTCCAAAGCTATCTGATTACGAGATAGAAAAACGTGGACCAACGATATCGGTCAAACTACACGGTGAATATATTTTACCTGCAGTTGCCGAGAACGTTGAACTCATAACTAACCTAGTTCAAAAGCTCACTAAGGTTAGAACTATCTATATAGATGGAAAGATGTATAAGCGTATAGATAACGACCCTGTAATAGACCCAGAAGTCTTTATAAGCGTCGATAAGGTTTACCTTAACGATAAGCTAGAGGTTAATAAAAATACACCTATACAGGACGCTATAGAAAGTATTTTGTTAGGTGATAAAAGTGCTTGACTATTTTGTTGTTTTATGTATGATAAAATGATCATTCTAACCTTATCTTCCTCTCGTAAGAATGTGTTAAAGCCCTGTCACTTGATGGGGCTTTTTTGTTATATGATAGGGTTATGAAAAGTTGTTTGATCTGTTTTAAAGAAATATCGAAAGGTGAATTTTGCAGCGATGAATGTAGAGCTAAACAGTATAAACACACTGGTTCAACTTACGGTCAAGGAGGAGATCCAGAAACTTATTCAGCTTATGCTTGTTCTTACGATGAATACCCAGTCGATCAAGGTATTTTACAATTAGCAGAAGCTAATGAGTCAGCCTTTAAATGGAATCAAGAAGCTTTAATGAGGGTGGGTTCATCCTCTAGAGGTAAAGAAAGGTTTGGAAAACAGAAAAAACCTAGAAAAAATACATTAAATAGTTTTTCGTAAATCGCTTTACTTTCGGTTAAATGGGCTTTACTATTTATATAGTTAATAATTTTTATAGGAGAAATTATGAAAGCAGAATGTAGAATTTGTTCAGAGCCAGTTGACGAAGGTCGCTGGGCTCTAGGTAGAAATACCTGTTTAGAATGTGGTGAGATACAAGCTAGAGAGCTTGCCACCAAAAGACGTATGCAGATTGCTCCGATGTATAACAAAGGTGCATATCAGTATATAACTGAAAACGATCTACTACATATTGGTAGATAAATTTTTGTGTGCGAGGGGTGAAGGTGAAATTAGCTGTTACTGAGCCTTCCACTTGGTGCTAACGAGATTCACGAGGTTAGTTAAATGAGACTTGTTAAACACTCAAGCCAAGCGATACTCCAACAGCCCACACGAAAACGTAGTTAGGAAAGAGCCTTGTAAAAGCCTTTGAAAAATAAGGTTAGGATAAAAGTAAATGAGAACTACACCTTCATGCACTAACTACAAATGTAAGGTGTCCTGTTAAGCGATTAGTACAGGAATGGACTTAAATAGCTTCCTGTTGGATGGGTTTATAAGCATCCTATAAACATTGCCTTACACCCTAGTATAGCCAGTGATTGGTCGTACAACAATCCGTCACTGAGTAGCCAACGGATACTGGTTATACTATGTGGTCAACAAATAGTCATTAATTGTTGTTAAAGATAAATTGAAACAAATGCATACTAAATTTATCGCCACGCCTTTTTAGAGAAAGTTTATGAAAGAAAATACAGATAAAAAACAGTGTCATAAAGATGCTCATGACTGGGGTTACAGTTATAATATTGGAGTATTAGGAACATTAGTTTCTATATTTGAATGTGAGAATTGTGGATTACGTATGAATAATCCTGATTCTACAATTATTAAGGAGAAGAAGAAAAATGTCTGATTTTGGACCAAGAGAAGAGTGGACTAACGTGTTCATGGTAAAAGAAAAGAAAAACGAAAAGATGCCTGATTTTAAATCGAGCACCCCAGTCGTTATTGAGGGTAAAAATTTTGACGTATCTTTATATGCTAGGAACGATAAAAATGGCAATACTTACTACGGATGTAGGGTTACTCCAGAGTGGAAGCCTGAGCCTAAACAAGAAGATACTGGAGAAATTTAATGGCTGATTACGAAACTAGGGAAAAGTTAGCAAGGCGTAGAGAAGAACTTGCTGAAGAAGCTAAAGACAATAATCTTGTTTTTGATTATTATTCTAGTTTGATCGAGGACGGTATGCGAAAACAGTTTATATGGCATAAATTTGAATCAGGTAGAGAAACTAAAGAAACTATTACAACGCCATATAATGAATCCTAAAGAATTTGAGCCTTTTAATATTGACGGTTATCATCGTGCAACAGACAATACTCTCGTGCACTGGGAATACAAAGTTAGACCGTTATCTCGAATTTTCGAAAAGAACTACAGACCGCAACTTCACCATATAAAAATATTAGATAATTTTGATGGGTTGACGGAACGAAAATATGCAAAAGAAATCCTAGAGGAAATATTAGTGAACTCAGGTTTTAAAGAAAAGGAGAAAACTCCAGAGAGAAAGTTTTGGTAACTGAGTCAGGAACTCCTATTAATATCGTTGCGAGGGGCAACGTCAAGAAACTATACTTCCTGACTCAAACAAATCGGTAAAAGTTTTTAATCATTTTGTTTTCTTTTATCGGTTAATTCATAATCTGTATAGTTTCTACCCCTCACTAATCGCTTTACTTTCTAGTAAATGTAACTTATATTATTTATAGTAAGTAAACAGCTTTATAGAAAGGAGAAAATTATGAAAGGATTACTTAACGGATACCTTATCGACCCTGTCGAACAAGAAGTTACATGGCGTAGTTTTAGTGAGTCGAAAATTAGAAACGTTATCGGTTGCGACTTACTCGAATTAGTTTATCTACATGACGAAAATCGCGTGATAGTTCTTGATGAAGAGGGGTTATTAAAAAACAATCAACGCTACTGGAAATACGGTGATATGAATAACGTCTTGAACAATGCTTTTGCAGGTAAAGGAATTATTTTAGGTTTCGATTTCGACAAAGGTGAATTTATTGATATTTGTCCAGATTTTCCTGACAAACAAACTGATTCAAACATAATTTTAGAATGTATTGAAAACACTTATACTGAAATTGAAGCTAAAGTTTCTTTTATTGAAGATGAAAATTACTCGGAAGAACCATTCTTCCAATTTGTTCCTATGGAGAATTTATAATGGAAATTAAAAATATGCGAGGTGCATTCGGCTCAGATAAAATTGCAGACGATGTTATTCAGTGGGCGAGGGATTGTGGTTTGTTGTTACAACCGCAAACAGATCGTCAGTTTCTAAAACTTATCGAAGAAGTTGGCGAAACGATTAGTGCTTATAATCATCTAGCTCCAGGATCTTCGTTCGACGACAGCAAAGAACTTATCGATGGGTTAGGTGATTGTTTTGTCGTATTAATAGTTATATGTGCACAGCTTGGTTGGCATCCGAACTGGGTTATTTCACAGGCTTACAATGAAATTAAAAATCGTAAAGGTCAAATGTTTAATGGTTACTTCTTGAAGGAGAACGAAGATGAGTAAATATAACTATGCAATAGTGAAAACAATAACAGCATATATAAATGCAGAAGATGATAACGATCTACTCAATCTATATTCAGAGGGAATAGTAGACGAAGAATTATATGATGCAACAGAAAATGCTGATTACACCTTTTACAGAATAAACAGCAATAATGAAAAGCAAGTGATTAACTTTAAGGAGAACAAAGATGATTAAAGTAATTATAGAATTAGAATTTGATGATAAGCCGACTGATGCAGATGTTTACAATTATCTGAATGAGTTAATGGATAATGATTGTTTGGGATATGAAATCAAGGGGAACGAAGATGATTAAAAACATATCGTTTAAAGATAAAGATGAAGCAATGGTATTCTTACGTGAAGCTTGTAATGGTAGATTAAAGCTCGGTGGAACTGAACACGGAAGCGAACTTTACCAAGTATCACCTGTTGCGATAGTTATCGTTAGGAATGTAGGATTAGTTACATTTTTTATTAACGAAAGTTATGAAGATATATGCGAATATCTTGTAAGTTTCAATATAGCTGTAGATGAATTATTAGATGAAAGAGGAATTTATTACCTTAAGGAGGAAACAGATGTCTGAATATAAAAACATAGGTTTACATGAAGTTTTATTTGCAAAATATGATGACGATGGAAACGCAGAAGAATGGGGGAGTGGAAAAGTAAAACTTTATACTGCACCTTATCAAGATTTTGAACATTTTTACGATTTTATAACTGAAGACGACTTAGAAGTAGATTCTTCTACCATAGACGCTTCAGATGCAATGGAAGTTTTATGTAGATTACTTACCCATATGTATGACGAAAATATATTAACGAGAGCTAGTGCTCAACGAGCCAGTCCTGAGTTAAAAAAGATCTATAACGATGCTTGCGAACTAGCAAATGAATATCAGGGGCTTCATGACTAATCAACGATTTATTGGGGCAGTAGGGTATTTACTCGATACCATCACCAAATCTGGCAAAGGACAGGAGACAGAGGTGATTATAAAATTAAAATTTAGATTACCTGAAGAAGAAAATCCAACCTTATATGCGAGCACTGTGACTGAAGCTTTACGTCGATTGCTCGATAGCAAAGAACTTTTTCGAAAGTTAGTAAAACTTGATAAAGGGGAACTAGATGATTGATGTTCCTTACCCTTTATTTATCATCGAAACATTAATTGCATTAATACTTTTTTACATTATTTGGAGACTATAAATGTCGTGTGAAGAAAACCAAAGAATATTAGAAGATTTATATCAACAATATATTGATAAAGGATATACGCCAGCGGTTGCTGAAGCGTTAGCTAAAAAAGATTTTGAGGATTTATGCCAGTAAAAACATTAATGGGTTTATCGTTAATGGCTTTATTTTCTAGTTTATGGTTAGTATTATTAATACTATAACTACTTTACTTTTCATACAAACAAAGGAGGGAAAATGTCAGTAGAAAGAAATGTACAAGTGCCACTAAATAGTATGTGGCAGTTTTTAACCAAAGAAAACTTTGAAGAACAACTCGGTAGAAAGATATCCGAAGCTGTTTGGAATGAGTTCTTGAACCGTTGCCATGACGATTGGTCTACACAGGCAGCAGACTTAGCTTACGATATGTTGAGCGAAGAAATTGATGATATTATTTTTGACCTTACGGAGGAAGATAATGGAACTTTTTAATATTTATACAGAACGTGATGCGGTGTTTAGCACTGGTTTCACTTTAGTTGCTAGAAACGTGACCTTAGATAATGCTAAAAAGATTATCGCCCTTTACGATCAGCTTTGGGATATTGTTGTTGACAAAGGCTCTGAGCACTTAGAAAAAGGTCAAGAAACCGATTATTTGACAGCCGATACAGTTCTTCGTAGCTGGGAAGGTTGTGATGTTGTTGCGGTTAGTGTTGATAATTTGCGTCGTTATTATTACGATGACGGTGAGTGGGATACACTTAATAATAGTTGATGAGGTCAAGGGTTATGGGTTATAATAGTTTTGGTTGCTCTCCTGCCCTCCTTGTATCAACATCATATCAAATGGAGAGTAGCCAAACGCTCTCTGTGGAATCGACTCCTATTAGATTATTCATATTCGGTTTCGCAGAGGGCACTTTTAGAAAGGAGAAATAAGTGATTATAGTTATTTACGAAATACGTGACGGTGAACACGAATACGAGTCTATCGACTATTTTAGAGATAAAAATATATCCGATTATCGAGAAGGTAAAATTACCGATTTAGATTTATTAAACGAAAAATATGGTATAGAAGCCAGTGACCGTGATAATGAAGATAGTAGTTGGTATTGGATGGGTGGTCTTAGAACAGTTCAAGTTTATAGTGTTCAAGAAATTACAGAAGAAGAATTAGATATCGTTTCGAGGTTTATATGAATATATTTGTATTAAACGAAGATCCAATCCAAGCTGCAAAAGACCAATGCGATAAGCATGTAGTTAAAATGATATTAGAAACAGCTCAGATGTTATCGACTACTCAGCGTTGGTTTTACGAAGACGATTATTGTAATAGAGTTGGTTATTATAAGATTGCTCATATTAACCACCCTTGTACGATTTGGGCTAGGACAGATGCTAGTAATTACCAATGGTTATACGAACATTTTGTAGCGTTATGTGATGAATATACGAAACGCTATGGCAAAGTCCATTTAACCGATACTAAGTTGCGAGATAAGCTATCTTACATTCCTGGAGATATGCCAAGTTCTTATCCAAATAAGACAACACCATTTGCCCAAGCTATGCCTGACGAATATAAAGATCCAACCGATGCAGTTAAAGCATATCGGAACTATTACATTGGCGAGAAGTCAGGGTTTGCTAAATGGGAGTATACCGACCCTCCTGAATGGTTCGTTGCCAGTTGATCTGACCCCTCATAAGAGGGGTTTTTTGTGCTTGGTTAGCTCTCCAGTCTATTAATTTATTAGTCTTATATAGTTATTTCTAAAATATTTTATTTTTTAAAAAAAATTTCTAAAATGGCTAATATCACTAATAAAGTAATAGAATCGTCGTCAAAGTCTCGTGGTTAAAGGTTTTTTCGGTCTATTACTTTTTTTAAAATCTATTAGATTTTAACCAACCTATTACTTTTTTAGAGTTGTGGGCAGGTGGATGCGGCACAGTATATAATTCAGAAAGGAAAAGTTTTTTATTTTTTCTTTTTTAATTTAAAATTAGAGAAATATATCGACGCAACAGGGGTTTAAGCCTATGAAAGAATTAGAGTACGTAAGATTAGAACCAACAGAAGATGGTAAAGGTATGGTAGATCCAGACGGTAAGATCTGGCAACCGTTAAACAGTAAACAAAAACGATTCGTTAGCGAGTATATAAAAGGCGAAAGTGCTACACAAGCGGCTATAAAAGCAGGCTATACCAAGAATCGTAACGCAGCCAAACGACAGGGCAGTGTGTTACTAAATCACAACCCAGTAGTCCGAAACTACCTTATAGACCAATCAATAAAGTTGCAAGAGAGGTCTAGGGTAGATATAGACTCTCATCTTTCAGCTCTTTACGATTTAAGAGAAGAAGCCAAAGACCAAGGACAAATATCAGCGGCTATAACAGCCGAAGTCCATCGAGGGAAGGCTGGTGGACTGTATGTCGACCGACGAGAGATCATCCAACAACAGATCCAATCCATGCCAAAGGAAGAAATTATCCAACGCCTTGAACAATTAATCCAAGCCAACTTCCCAAAAATCATAGAAGCCCAAGTCGTCCAACCAACCAACCAAACCAAAGACCAATAACCATCGTCCCTCGTCCTTCGTCCTTGGTCAATCGATCGTCTATCGTGGTTCGTGGTTCGTCGCAAACTAGGTGACTAAGCGATGAAAGAGGGAAGATAAATTAGATAAAATAGTTCTTTACTTTTATTATTAAATCGGCAACAATATATATAGTTAATTAAATGGTTTAATTAACACTAACAAGTTTTAGAAAGGAGAAAGATTATGAAAAAACTTGATATGCCAAACGTGACTGTTAGATCTAGACAAGGTGTGACAGCATACAAACTAACTTGCGAGTCTATTCCAAAGATCGCACCACAGGCTCAGCTGATCCTCTGGGCGGTTAGCGAGTGTGCTGACAAGAATGGTCTAGCGACAGTTGAGAACATTGCCGAGTTCCTAAAAGGTGTCGACAATTTCAAAACTGTCCAGCCAGTCATTAGGGTAATTAGACATTACCAAAAAGATATGGCTGATCGAGGTCTGATAGAGCTCGTAGCCTAATCCAAAGTGCCCACTTCGGTGGGCATTTTTTTACCCAACCCAATCACCAATCAACCAATCGCCCAATCCAACCAATCAACCAATCCAATTAACCAATTCCCAATTCCCACATTCCACCTTCCATGATCACTCGTCTCTCGTCGTTCGTGCCTGATAGTTCGTCGCTGATGGTTCGTGGTTCGTCGCTTTTTATAGGTGATAAAAAAGATTAATAAAGATTAATAAACCGCTTTACTTTTAAAATAATTCAGGCAATATAATAGGTATATTAACTAACTCAATAACTAATAGGAGAAAATTATGAGTAAGAAAGTAAACTTAACCTTTAAAGCTACTAAGTCCGTTCGCAAGGGCAATCAGGTTTCCGCTTATACGCTTAACCCTGATAACTTAGGCGAGGCTAATAAAATGGCTGGGCAAGCTCAAGCTATAGTAGCTACGCTAGTAGAACTAGCTAACGAAACAGGTAGCTTAACTATTACTAGGGAAAAGCTACTTGATAGCCTTAACGCTACTAACGTTTTAGATAGCGTACAACCTACAGGTAAAGTCGTTAGCCATTACCATAAGAAACTACAATCGTATGGCGTATTAGAACTAATCTAATAGCTACTAGCTAACGGATAGGGGGCTTAACGCCCCCTTTTTTATGCCCTTCGAAAAGGTTCATACCAACCTACCAATTATAAATAATATATATAATACCCCCCACCCCCCATAAGCAGCAGTTATGGTGCC